>Ga0209222_1000005_pt1 | contig 102909 bp, 78 predicted proteins | sample BlaSpr_A8_Ref_O3_FD_187991 | JGI IMG/M metagenome (GOLD analysis project Ga0209222, IMG submission 187991) | Forest soil microbial communities from Thunder Bay, Ontario, Canada - Black Spruce, Ontario site 2_A8_Ref_O3 (SPAdes) (version 2) | ecosystem: Environmental > Terrestrial > Soil > Boreal...
AGCATGTCCGGCTCCTTTCTCCCGAGCCTTTGGTCGTCGACAAACCATAGTCTACTCGGGTCTCAGGAGCCGGCGTTGTTATGCAATCAAGTGCCGTACGATATTGGTTGTTCTGGGCTTTGTCGTAGTAGGATTTGGAAGGAGCGTACAGCATTTAACGTATAGAAGACTCATCGCCAACCTTCTAGTCTTAAACTCTGTTGGACGTACCATATTGCAAGATAAGGTAGCTACACTACACTCCCCCAGCAACTCAGGTACGTAACGCATCCAGCAAAAAGACTAATAGCTAAACCTGCCAAGGTTGAGTATATTTACGAGCCTTCGGATGGAGCGGTTGGTCGCCTAGGAGAGATTGTGGAGAGAAAACTCAGCGTCTACGTCCTATCTAGCAATCGACTATTGCGGGAATCCATCGAGCGCATGGTTCGAAAGAGATCCGACTTGGATTTGCGGGGGGCGCAGTCGATTCAACCCGATTCCACTGAGGAGATAATCAATTCTGGCGCGGAAGTAATGGTGGCCGATTCGCTACAGTTCATCCTTGACCCGGGCGGATGGCGGGCGGCCTCGCACGGGGACCGACGAAAAATTATGGTAGTTATGGTGGCGATGGATGATGACAAGGACAAGTTCCTGGCCGCCGTGAAACACGGCGTGGTTGGATATGTCCTGCAGGAAGCTCCGGCAATCGAAGTTATCGCGGCGATTCGCGCAGTCGCGCGCGGCGAAGCGATTTGTCCGCCAAATTTTACGCGGGCTCTTTTTGACTGTTTCGCATCTCCGTCCTCAGATCTGCCTAATACACGAGTGCGCGATCAATGGGGACTTACACGCCGTGAGCAGCAACTAGTCCCGCTAATCGGAAGAGGAATGACCAACAAGGAAATTGCTGCCGAGTTAAGTCTTTCCGAAGAAACAATCAAGAGTCACGTTCACAGAATTCTGCGGAAAGTAGGGGTAGACGATCGTCTTGGAGTATTCGAAGCCTGCCAATCTTGAGGCTGTTCGTTTCTGAAGGCCGCAAATTGATCCGCCGTTGAAGTTCTGGTCAGGGGGGACTTCTAACTGATCCCCGCTTAATTTTGCATCTAATTACGTCCCTCTCTTTAATCATTCGCTCACCCTTACTAACCCCTCGAACTTGATCCCTCGGTCGCCGCGCAGGGGATAGCGCAAGTCCCTCGGAATTGAATCTAGTTGTAATTCTTGATTTCTACGATACTTCACCGCCATTGAGAGGTGAACCGTGAATGCCATTCGGGTCCTAGTAGCCAATCGGCCTCGGATGATGCGGGAACTGATCATGGCGATGATCTCCGATCAGCCCGATATTGAAATTGTTGGGGAAGTGCCTGAAGAGTCTGAAATTGAGATGGTTATCGAGCGCACTCATCCTGATTTTCTGATTGTTACGCTCGACAAATCCGACAGGGTGCCCGCCATTTGCCAGACGACGTTACGAAGCCACCCGGGCATCCGCCTCATTGCCATTTCTCCCGACCGAGATAATTTGATTTCCTACTCTGCGTCTTTCCAGATTCGGTCAGATCAAACCAAGGCTTCAGAGGCGAACGTACTCAACGCCTTACGAGGCAAACCGCAACCATCCGGCGAGGTGCAATGAGTATTGGCAGCGTTGGCTATGGCTACGAGAGGAGCCCAAGGACATTGTATTTCGCTCGCAAACTCGTGCAGTGGGGCCTTTGCGCCGTCACGATCTTCACCTTGTGTCTTCCCGGATACGCGCAGAACCAAAACGCTCGGCCGTCGCCTGTAGACCTAAATTCCGATCTGGGACGCGAGAACGCGAGCCGGGTTGCGGCTACCGCGGCCGAAATCAAGGCGGTCCTTTTGAAGGACGCGGGCCTGATGGTGGAGTTAAAACGTTGGCTGGCGAAAGACGCCACCGATCACGGGCAAGTTATTACGGACGCGGACCTCACCAACGACGCCATATTCGAACGATTGGAAGGGGACATTCAATTTCGTTCGGTGGCGACAGCATTGGTACAACGCTACGGATATCTTGTACCGAAACTGAATCCCGATTCGGAACTCGCCAAAGAACACGATCTTTTGGTGCAAGAACGCGTCAAGTGGCTTGCCCAGAACCGAGAGGAAGAACTCTCCCAAGCTCGGCAAACGACGAAAACGAACACCCAAGAAGCCGAGGTATGCGGGCGGCAAACCGGCACTGTGTGCAATGCTGATCAGACGCGTTCGCAACAAGGCAATAACACTTCACGTGACCCCCAACTCACCGAACCTCCCTCCGACGCACGCCCTGCGCCGACTCCGACCTACCCCATGAACAACAACGGAGGCGCCCTCGAACATGCAGGCTGGAACCAGTCCGATACCGATTTAGGAATCAGGTCACCCGACTCACAGTTTGGAATGTCGCAAGATGGAGCTACATCTGGCAACGCCTCCGGATCGATGAGGCCGCTCTTTCCCAACCGAGATAGTCCGTCTACGGACGGGCAGCAGCGCGATTTTCCGCTGGCCGAAAGCTCTCACACTTTCGGAACTAGCGATTCTCAAGGGCAAACCGGTGACGAAGCATCGCTCGAGTCCTCGGCGCTTTCCAACAGCGAATCGAGCACGCCCGCCGCCGGCGGTTCGCAAGTAATGCCCTATCAGCCTAACCGGCCGGATGGGCGTGATTTGAGGATTCAACGACAGCCTGCTGAACTGGTTCGCGCCGCGAATCCTTACGAAAATATTCCTTCGCTCTACGACATGTACGTGCAGGCGAACTTCCGACCAGCGACGCCCCGACGATTTGGAATCGATGTATTTGAAAAGCGCGTTCGCGATCCGCGAACCATACCCATGGATCTTCCGGCTGGACCAGATTATGTGGTGGGGCCCGGCGATGGTTTGGCCATCGATATGTGGGGTGGCGTATCACAGCGCTTCTATCGCGCAGTTGACCGGGAGGGCCGCATCAGCCTGCCAGAGGTCGGCCCTGTACTGGTCAGTGGCAAGAGCCTGGCGGACGTCCAGCAAAGTTTACAGCAGATTCTCCGAACGGAATTCCGCGACGTGTCGGCGGACGTCTCTCTTTCGCGGCTGCGAACCATTCGCGTCTACGAAGTAGGGGATGTCACAAATCCCGGCGCATACGACATCAGCTCCCTTTCGACTCCGCTCAACGCGCTATTTATGGCTGACGGGCCCACCGCTCGAGGTTCGCTGCGAATCGTAAAGCACTATCGCGGCGACCAGCTGATCCAGACTGTCGATCTTTACGATCTGCTGCTTCATGGGGTGCGTGGCAACGTTCTCCGCTTGGAAAATGGTGATTCCATCCTGGTGCCGCCCATCGGGCCGCAGGTGACGGTCGAGGGAATGGTGCGGCGGCCGGCGATCTACGAACTAAGAGATGAGAAAAATCTGGCGAGCGTGCTGGAGTTGGCAGGCGGTCTTTTGCCTGCTGCCGCTGTGCAACATATTGAAGTACAGCGTCTGATAGCGCACGAAAAGCAAACCATGCTGAGCTTGGACATTCCGGACGCGAGCGATGCGGTGAAGGTTACTAAGCAACTTGAATCGTTTGAAATTCAGGATGGGGACAAGATTCGTATTTTCCCCATTGCTCCCTTTAATCAGAATGCCATCTATTTGGAGGGGCATGTAATCCGTCCCGGCCGATATTCCTACCGCGACGGCATGCGAGTTACAGACGTGATCGCGTCGTACAGCGATCTATTGCCGGAGCCTGCCACGCAGTATGCCGAAATCGTTCGTTTGAATGCGCCTGACTTCCGTCCCAGCGTCGAGAGCTTCGATCTTGCCGAAGCGCTTTCGAATCCGACGCAAGCGCCCGTCCTAAACTCGATGGATACGCTGCGAGTTTTCAGTCGCTATGATTTTGAGAATCCGCCGACGGTTTCGGTGTGGGGTGATGTCCGCAACCCGGGCACATTTCGAACTTCCGGCCAGATTCGGTTGGTGGATGCAATTCACCTCGCGGGCGGCCTGGGGCCTGACGTGCAGAACGGAGACGCGCAGGTATTCCGTTATTTGCCCGACGGGAAAATGAAAGTGCTGAGCGTGAGCTTGAATTTGGCGACCTCCGGAGACCCCGCCCAGAACATTCTTCTTGAGACCAGAGACCGTGTGCTGATTCACCGAAATCCGGATGCGGTGCAACCCATGACGGTAAACATCGAAGGCGAGGTTGGCAAGCCGGGCCGATATCCGCTGGCGACAAATATGACTGCTGCGGACCTGATTCGGGTGGGCGGCGGATTGAAGCCCAGCGCGGATACGATGACCGCTGACCTGACGCACTTCCAGTGGAGCGACTCCGGACAGCTAAGCGGACAGCACGAGCAGATTGGAGTGGAGGCGGCGCTGGCCGGCGACGAGCAGGCCAATGTTCCGCTGCACAATGGAGACGTCCTGACCGTGCGGCAGGTTCCGGGATGGAATGATCTGGGCGCATCCATCACGATCAAGGGAGAAGTGAAACATCCCGGGACGTATGGAATTCGCCCCGGGGAACGGCTGAGTTCGATCGTAGAGCGAGCCGGTGGATATCAGCCGGATGCCTATCCTTATGGCGCGGTGCTGCAGCGTATTCAAGTACGGGAACTGGAAGCGGTGCAGCAGAACGAATTGATATTGCGGGTGAAAGACGCTGAATCGAATATTCAACTGCTGCCCGATACGGATCCGAAGCAGAAACAAGCCAAAGAAATCGCCCTGCAGCAGTGGCAGACCACGCTCACGCAGTTGAGTTCGACGCCTCCGTCGGGCCGGGTAGCGATTCAAATCTCCTCGCAGGTTTCGCGCTGGAAAGGCACCACCGCAGACGTCGAGGTCCGCGCCGGGGACACGTTGATTGTCCCGAAAAAGCCCAGCTACGTGATGGTCACCGGGCAGGTTTTCAACCCCACCGCCGTTTCTTTCAGGCCGGGCAAGAGCGCGAATTGGTATCTGAGCCAAGGTGGAGGACCTTCTCCGACGGCTAACAAAAAAGCAATTTTTGTGATTCGCGCGGACGGCTCCGTAATCAGTTCGAACAGCAGTCTGTGGAGTGGAAGCTCGTTGAACTCCGTCCTGCAGCCCGGCGACACCGTCGTAGTGCCGGAAAAGGCGCTGGGCGGAGGCATTCAATGGCAGAACGTATTCACTGCGGCGTCTTTGGCAACCTCGGTGGCGAGCACCGTCTTCATCGCTACCCGGTATTAGCCGGGATGTGGAAATGAGTTTAGGGAGGACGGGCCTCTTGCTTGGTTGTCTCTGGTGTGCGGGTGGAGGGATGGCTGCTGGGGCTTGTTTCGCGCTGCCCCAAGCTGCGGCGCCGGCGCCATCCGGCGTGGCGGGTGTGGCGGGCGTGGTGCCCGCGGTATCGACTCCCTCCGATCCGCCGCGAAAAGAGAAGGAAGCTCTTAATGTAGTGGGAGTTCGATTCTTGAACGATCTTCTACAAGATCAGAAAGCAATCTGGACCAGCCCGGCAAGTATTCGCGCCGAGGACGCGGTATGGCTGATGCCCTTGGGATTGGCCGCCGCCGGAACATTTTCCACGGATACGGAGTTCAGCAAGCACCTTTCGAACTCGCCCAGCAGACTGAAACACAGCAATGGCTTTTCGAATTACGGTCTCGGGTCAATGGCTGGTGCCAGCGCCGGAGTATTCCTGCTTGGATACATGACCCACGACGATCACAAGCGCGAAACGGGGCGGTTGGCCGCCGAAGCGGCAATCGATAGCTTCGCGGTGGATTACTCGTTGCAGTACACCTTAGGACGCGAGCGGCCGCTCACCAATGACTACCGGGGTAATTTCTGGCAGGGCGGGAATTCCTTTCCTTCCGATCACTCGGCGGTAGCCTGGTCGATCGCAAGCGTGTTCGCCCATGAATATCCGGGGCCGCTGACGGAGATCATGGCGTACGGCATGGCATCGGCGGTTAGCCTTTCGCGCCTTACGGCCAAGCAACATTTTCCGTCGGATGTGCTGATCGGTAGCGCGTTGGGCTGGTTGGTGGGACGGGAGGTCTATCACCTCCATCACGATCCGGAACTGGGCGGCACCGCTTCCGGGCCCCTTTCCGGTGACGGCGACAGCGAACAACATCGTCAGCCGCGAGATATGGGCTCGACCTACGTGCCCCTGGATAGTTGGGTTTATCCCGAACTTTCCCGGCTCTCGGCACTCGGTTATCTCACGACCGCCATGGAAGGGCTGCGGCCTTGGACTCGTCTGGAATGCGCCGAGCTTACCGAGGAAGCGGCGGAGAAACTGGAGGCGGGCCGGCCGATGGGCGAAACGGCTGCACCGTTTATAAGTCGCCTTCAGGCTGAATTTGCCCACGAGATCAATTTAATCAGCGGCGGCCGAAATTTCTCCGCGAGCCTTGAATCGATATACGCGCGCGTGGTCTCCGTCAGCGGGCCGCCGCTTACGGACAGTTACCACTTCGGACAGACGATTTCCTACGATTTTGGACGGCCTTATGAGCGCGGCACGAATGCCCAAGCGGGAGGCTCGTTTCACGCCGAGGCCGGGCCGCTAGCAATCTACTTTCGCGCCGAATACCAGCACGCCCCATCGGCGCCGGCGCCGTCCAGCGAAGTTCAACAAGTTATCTCCCAGGCGGATGCCACCCCCCTGCAGCCGGGCTTGCCTGTCAGCGGAATTAACCAACTTCAGGTTCTGGATGCTTACCTCGCCGTGAACCTGGGCAACTGGCAGATCTCGGCGGGCCGGCAAAGTTTGTCCTGGGGTCCCGGACCGGGCGGCTCGTTTCTGTTGAGCAACAACGCGGTCCCGCTCACGATGGTGCGATTGGTGAACCCAGAACCATTTGTCCTGCCGAGCTTTCTGAAATTTTTGGGACCGGTCCAGGCCGATCAATTCTTCGGACAACTCGAAGGACATTCGTTTGTCCCTCACCCCTACCTCTACGGGCAAAAAATAAATTTCAAACCGTTGCCCTGTCTCGAATTTGGATTTGGACGGACGGTAACGATTGGGGGCGAGGGAGGTGACCCGCTAACCCCGGCAAACTTCTTCAATAGCTTTTTTGCCCGGACTACCGCATTCCACGGATCGGTACCTGGCGATAGTCACGCCTCATTCGATTGGACCTTCTACGTGCCCAAGGTTCATAACTACATCGTGTTTTACGGGGATTTGTACGCCGATGACAGCTTGATTCCCTGGCTTGACCAGCCCAGAAATCCGTTTCGACCAGGGATTTACATCACTAGAATTCCGGGCATTTCCAAGCTTGACCTGCACATTGAAGCGACGTCTTCGGAATCACCGGGTAACTCAGGTCCTCCAGGGAAATTGAACTACTTCAATTCAATCTATCGCGACGGCTACACCAATGACGGCAACTTACTGGGAAATACGGTTGGCCGAATGGGCGAGGCTTACCAGGGCTGGTTAACCTACTGGTTTTCGGCCAGAAATACCATGCAGCTGATCTACAAAAACAGTTCCGTAGACCGCCGTTTCATACCTGGCGGGGGGGCCTGGCAGGACTACTCGGTCCAAAACGAGACGTACCTTCATTCGGGTTTCTATTTCAAATCGGATTTGCAGTTCGAACATATCGCGCATTTTCCGGTGCTGTTCCATGGCCCGCAAAACAATTTCACGGCGAGCCTGGAAGTCGGTTTCATGCCAGGCGCCAGACGATGAATTCACTTTTTCATTCATACGCCGACCGGCGCGAAAAAAAGGCCAGGAGGGCCGGCAATTGAGTCAGGCCACTCAGTCCGTGGATTTTACCCCGGCGGAGCGTGTGTCGGACGCGGAGCTGTTGCAATTTCAGCTGACCAGAAAACGCGGGCACGAGCGCTTGTTTTCTAGATTGCGCACTCTGTGCGATGAACGGCGTTTCCTGGGGCGCCTCTCCGTCCTCGGACTCCTGCTGGCCACCGTGGTGGCCTTTCTGATCCCTAAGGTTTACAGCTCACGGGTTCAGATCATGCCTCCGGATACGCAATCGACCAGCGCTCTTTCGCTGATGGCGGGACTCGCCGGACAGACCGGAGGTCTGGGAGCAGTCGCCAGCGATTTATTCGGAATGAAAAGTACGGGCGCCCTTTTCATCGGAGTCCTGGAAAGCCGGACGGTGCAAGACCGGATTGTGCAGCGCTTCGATTTGAAAAAGGTATACGGCACGACCATGGAAGATGCCGCCCGTCAAAAATTGGCGCAAAACACCGGCATCTCCGAGGACCGCAAGAGCGGAATCATTCTGTTGAGCGTGGACGACCGCGACCCTAAGCGTGCCGCGGCGATCGCCGGCGCCTATGTGGATGAACTCGACACGCTGATGGCGCAATTGACAACTTCTTCAGCACGCCGGGAGCGGGTTTTCCTGGAACAACGCCTGAACAGCGTCAAGCAGGATTTGGATTCGGCGGAAAAAGACTTCAGCCAGTTTGCCAGCAAGAATGGAACGATCGATATAACCGAAGAAGGTAAGGCGATGGTCGGGGCCGCCGCGACACTCGAAGGACAGTTGATGGCGGCGCAATCGGAGCTTGAGGGACTCAAGCAAATCTACTCGGACAACAATGTGCGCGTGCGCGCGACGCAGGCGCGTATTACCGAGCTGCATCGCCAGCTGGCAAATTTCAGTGGCAAGCCCGAGACCGCGTCCGATGCCAACGCCGGGTCCTCGACCGATCTTTATCCTTCGCTTCGACATCTTCCGATCCTGGGAGTTCCGTACGCGGACTTGTATCGGCGACTCAAGGTCGAAGAGGCCGTCTATGAAACGCTGACCAAGGAGTATGAATTGGCCAAGGTTCAGGAGGCCAAGGAAATTCCCACGGTGAAGGTCCTCGATCCTCCGGAAGTCCCGGAAAGAAAGTCATATCCGCCCCGGCTGCAAATCATGATGCTGGGCACCTTACTCGGTCTGGGCCTGGGAATCACCTGGCTCCTGGGGAAGGCCCACTGGCAGACGATTGCCGTGGAAGATCCCGGAAGGCAATTTGCCGAGGAGATTTTCCGCGGAATTAGATCCCGGATTTTGCCGGCGAATTCGAACGGGTCGAATGGTACAGGACCCGCGCCGCAGGGTGTTCCGGAAGTAAGAGAGAACGGTAGACCATCAGCGACGTAGTCATAAACGGTTGTATGTTGTTGTTAAAAAATAAGATAAGTGCTTTTTCGCCCTGCGGGTGACGGGGCGAAGCTGTGTAACGGTTTCCGGGAGAGTGGGTTAGGCAATGAGTTTGACTTCGATGACCACTACATTAACGCCAGAGCAAACATCCCAGCTCGTCAGGGAGGAACTCTCGGACACTTGCGCCGAAGTTCGCTGGTACGTCGCCCAGACCTGTTGCCATCATGAAAAGCGCGTGGCCCAGCAACTTGCATCTCGCGGCATTCAGCATTTTCTGCCTCTATATGAAAAAGTAGGCCGTTGGAAGGATCGGCGTGTGCGGCTTCAAATGCCGTTGTTTCCTGGCTACATTTTTGTGCGCATGCCTTTGCGGGAACGGTTACGCGCGTTAGAAATTTCGAGCGTAGCGAGCCTGGTGGGCTTCGGAGGCGTGGCGACGCCACTGCCAGACTTCGAAATCGACGCGCTGCAAAAGGGGTTGGCGAGCCAACTGCGCGCCGAACCACATCCCCACCTAAAAGTCGGTCGTCGCGTTCGGATCAAATCCGGTCCGCTGGCGGGCCTTGAAGGCATCCTCATCCGCAAGAAAGGCAGTCTGCGTTTTGTGGTGTCGGTGGATTTGATACAACGGTCGGTAGCCGCTGACGTTGATGTCGCAGATATTGCCCCCGTTTGTTAGGCCGCTGAACTTGCCTGCGTCAATCGAAACGGTCGCCAACGAAACTAAGCCTGCGGGCGGGTGGGTGGCGAATCGGCTGCGGCAGTTCGGATTTACCGCGAATAGCGGCGGACTGCGCGCTCGATTTCAGAAGGGAATAACCTGGAATATTGCTGGCGCGGTCCTCAACAATGGATCGAATTTTCTCACCAATATTCTGATCGCCAATCTGCTGGGCCGCGAAGTGTTTGGCCAGTATGGAATGATTCAAAGCACCCTGACGACGTTTGTCGGGGTGGCCCAAGCTGCGGGCGGCATCACCGCCACGAAATACGTTGCGGAATTTCGCTCCCACGACAAAGAAAAGGCCGGCCGGGTCCTCGGCCTGTGCGCAGCTACTACCATAGCCACCGGATGCATCTCCACTCTTCTGATATTTTTATGCGCCCCTTGGCTGGCGCACAACACACTGAAAGCAGCGGCGCTTCAAAGGCCTCTACAAATTGCCGCGGCAGTCGTGTTCTTCACCGTGGTGAATGCGTTCCAGACAGGCGCTCTGGCCGGGTTGGAAAGCTACAAACAATGGGCGATAGCGAACGGGTTGCAGGGACCATTCCAGTTTGGCATCTGCGTTTTCTCGACCTGGCGCTGGGGACTGCAAGGAGCGGTGGCGGGCCTGTTGGTGTCGTCCGCCGTGCGCTGGTTGATTCTCCACATCGCCATGAAATGGGAAGCTAACAAGCAGGGAATCACTCTTCGCTTTTCCGGATTTTGGCAAGAGCGCGCCATCTTCATGAAGTTTGCGTTGCCGGCGGCGCTCAGCGGATTGTCCGCGGCTCCAGCAATTTGGTTGGGGAACACCTTCCTGGTTCGCCAGGCAGGCGGATATTCGCAGATGGCGCTTTTCAGCGCGGCGTTGAACCTGAAGAACGTGGTTATCTTCCTGCCGATCTTGCTGAATAACGTGGGAACGTCCTTGCTGAATAATCAAAGGGGGCAAAAGGATCGATTGAGCTATCGCAAAGTCTTCTGGACGAATATGGTGCTTACCGGCTCCGCGGCTTTGCTCGGAGCCGTTATCATTGGGGCTTTTGGGCCGCATTTGCTGAGGTTATACGGCAAGACGTTTCCCGAAGGGCAGGGCATTCTTACGTTATTGCTTTGCGCGGCGATTCTAGAGGTGCTGGCCATGGCCTCCTATCAGATTATTCAGTCGGAAGAAAAGATGTGGCTGTCACTGCTGGGCGTGATGCTGCCGAGAGACTTAGCCTTGGTTTTCCTGGCTTACAGGCTTACACCTTTGTACGGCGCAGTGGGTTTGGGCCTGGCGCATCTGATCGCCTGGATTCTTTGTTCCACCGTCATCTTCTCCGTCGTTTTTCATATTGGCCTGAAACCCCACGCGGTCACGCCGCTGCTACATCCAGTTCAGCTTTCAGGGCTGGTTGAAGGGGATCCGGAACTATGAGGCGTTTGTCCTGGTTCGATGATCCAGCGACCGCTGCCGTTCCGGAGTGGACGGTTTCCCGCTTTTCCCGAATCGCTTGGTGGGGTGCGACTTTGCTTTGCTTCCAGAGTCTGATGCTCTGGGTGTTTGCGGGCGATTCCGCCCTGAAACTAAATCTGTTATTGCAAATGGCGGTCTTGCTGCTTTTTGCATTTTTTTCCAAGGGAGCATCCGGCACCTACCTGAATGCCCCGCTGGTCTTTGCGTCATCTATTTTCATCTGGCACTCCACGTTCTTCGTTGGATATTACTTCAACCTTGCGTTGCTTTTTGCTTCGCCAGGCGGTGCCTTCAATATCGGCATGCAATACGTCTACAAGGCAACAGCCTTGGTTGGACTTTCCATTGGCCTCACGATTATCGGAATGCTCGCGGGCTATCGTCGCCAGCGTCTCGAGGCCCAGGTTCATTCACCGGCGTATGCTTTGCCCCAGGCCTGCTACTCGTCGTTAGACCCCGTTACCAAGCGTCTGGCCTGGTACTTGTTTGCGATTATGGCGTCGATTCTGGCTTTTTTTATTGTGCAAGAGGGGCCAAGCGTTTTCGACCGTAAATACACCGATCTCTATGCCTATGCGCCCACCTCTTTCAGCGCACTGCTGTTCTTCCGCACCCAGTTTTTTTGGGTCTTTGTCATCATCCTATTGTTCGCCTGCTATAAAGACAATGTCCGAGTCCGAGCGCTATTGACCATCCTGGTGATCGCGCTGTGCGGGCTGTTGGCTATGTTAGGGCCCCGCAGCGGTCCATTCGTCTGCTTGATCGCGCTGCTTCTTTCCTGGGACAGCTTCATACGGCGCATCAGGCTGCACTGGATTGCAGTGTTTGCCCTGTTTCTTTCGGCCGCGAGCTTTGTGATTGCTTCGGGGCGAGAAGCGGCCCTCGGGACGCATGTTTTTAACTTTGCGGATACGGGCCGGGAGAATCTGGACCTGTTGGAGATCTTTTACGAACAGGGCCGAAGCGTTACGGTCGTGCTTCGCACCATGGACCTCACTGACCGGAGCGGATTCATGTACGGACGAACGTTCCTGGATTCAGTGGTCTCGATCGTGCCTTTGCCGGTTCTAGAACTGGTTGGATATGCGCATACGAAGCCACTGGCCGATCGTATCGTTGATACTTCTCCAGATATTGCGCTCGGGGGAGGGTGGGGCTCTTCACTCGTCGCGGAACTTTACTATAACTTTGGAATGCCAGGTTGTCTGGGATTCTTAATCATCGGCGGGTACGTCGGAAAATCGTATTTCAACTTCGTAAACTCCGCGAATATTTATTCAGGACTCAAGGTTATGACGGTGGTGACCATGTATACGATGATGATGCGAAATGATTCAGGATCGTGTTGGAGACTACTGATCTACGCCATCATCATCATTACTCTGTTGAAGCGCAAGAGGGAAGACACCTTCGTCGAGCTGGAACTGGCCAGAAATAGGAAATCCCGCGAGGGCTTATCCATGCGTCCGTCGCCGGCGGCATCCAATCCGTCTCCTTTGAACTCGCCAGCCTGATGCCCGGCGCTGTCTGGGATTGCCAGCCATGATTCGTGTTAATGGGATTGCTGATCGAGACAAGGCCGGGAAAGAGTATTGGGATCGCGTTTATGTTCCGGAACGCCGACCCGAAGCGATCAATCCGCGTGATACGTCGCTCCGGAATTACATTGCCCGCAGGTTTCACCGCTTTTTCGCGGAACAACTTTCGACCATGAGCGGCCAAGAACTGTTGGAGATTGGCTGTGGCGGCTCGCAATATCTCCCCTATTTTTCCCGGGAGTTTGGCCTGCAGGTTACCGGATTAGACTATTCCGAGCCCGGCTGCGCGGCGGCGCAAAGAGTGCTGGCAGCCGAGGGAGTCGACGGTGAAATCGTTCACGCTGACTTTTTCAATGCTCCGCAAAAACTAACCGGAAAGTTTGACGTCGTCGTATCCATGGGCGTGGTGGAGCACTTCGCGGATACCGCGAAATCGATTGCCGCAATCGCAAAACTGGTGAAACCAGGTGGTCTCGTGCTGACTACGATCCCTAATATGCGCGGGCTTACCGGCGCCCTGCAGAAAGCGTTTGATCGGGAGGTATTCGAGAAGCACGTTCCGCTCGATCGGGAGATGCTTCGGCGCGCACATGAGGAAGCAGGGCTTATCGTTCAAGAGTGCAACTATTTCATCTTCAACAATTTTTTTGTGATTGCCATTCAACCCGCTCATCCCAATTCGTTAAGCAGGCGCATGAAAGTACTTCTTGCTCGTGGTCTGCACTACCTCTCCGGGGCGATCTGGGCGTTCGAAACCGCTTTCGATAACGTCCGACCGGTTCGATTCGTCTCACCCTTTATTGTTTGCGTGGCCAGAACATCCGGGTCTCCGCCAGCCGCTGCGCCGGGCGAAAAGATTTGATCCACCTGCAGATCTCCTGCCGGAGCGATCAGGATCTGCGCGGGCGCCACACCGGAAAATACAAAAATGTGCGGGATTAGCGGATATTTCGGCAAATGCCAGGATCAGCCGACGGTGTTCCTCGGCAGGTTTAATGCTGCCCAGTCATACCGCGGGCCCGACGCCGCGGGGATTTGGGTATCCCCCGACGGACGAGCAGGCTTGGGACATCGCCGACTGAGCATCGTGGATCTCAGCAGCAACGGAAACCAGCCGATGCGGTCGGAAAGCGGCCGCTACATCCTTACGATGAATGCGGAAATTTACAATTTCCGCGACCTTCGCCGGGAACTCGCCAGCTTTGGATATCACTTCCGAAGCGTGTCCGACACGGAAGTGATGCTGGCCGCCTTCGAACGCTGGGGAGTCCAGGACGCGCTGCCACGCTTCAATGGGATGTTCGCCGCGGCGGTGTGGGATGGCCTGGAACGAAAAGGCTACCTGTTCCGAGATCGTTTGGGAGTAAAACCTCTCTATTACCAATGGCATGACGGAACGATATTTTTTTCATCCGAGTTGACGCCGCCCTTCGCACGATTGGCTGACCGCTCGATCTCCCGCGATGCGCTCGCGCTTTTGTTGCGCCAGGGCTTCGTGCCCGCTCCTTACTCGATCTATGAGGGAATTTTTAAGCTTCTTCCTGGAGTGGTCGCGACAGTTTCGTTGGACGATGCCGCGAACGGGCAATTTACCTCGGTTTTCAAATATTGGGATACGCAGGAGCGCATCGGCCAAATCATCGAGAGCCGCGAGCAGAAAATGACGGAGGAGCAGGCGCTCGAACAGCTGGACTTCAGTTTACGCCGCTCCATTCGTGATCGCATGATTTCCGACGTGCCCCTGGGAGCTTTTCTTTCCGGAGGGATCGATTCTTCTTTAATTGTTTCTTACATGCACGAGGTGTGCAGCTCGCAGGTCCGGACGTTCACGATTGGCTTTGAAGAAAGCGCCCACAACGAAGCTCCCTTTGCACGTAAAGTAGCGGAACATCTCGAATCCGAACATACCGAGCTGCTTTTAGCCGAACGTGATGCCCTGGAAGTTGTGCCCAGTCTCGCTGAAATGTATAAGGAACCCTTCGCTGATTCTTCCCAGATCCCAACGTACCTGGTCTCGAAACTGGCCAGAAAAGATGTGACGGTCGCACTCTCCGGCGATGGCGGGGACGAGCTGTTCTGTGGTTATTACCGGTATCAACGCATTTTGAATTACAGGCGAGCTGCCCGGATGGTTCCGTCCGCCGTGTTCGGAGCCGGTTCAAAGATTTTGTCATGGCCGCAAGTGCCACAACTTATCCAAGTTCTTTCCGGCGACCGGCAAATAACCCGAATGCTGGGCGCGAGCCAGATTTTTTCGGCCGAGTTGAAAAACAACCTCCGTTCGAATCAGTGGGGTCCGCTAACTCTGCCGGAGCGCTTGGTTAAAGGCGCGACCGCGGGTGTTTCCATCCCCAGCTTCCCGGTGGGCGCCGGAAATGCGGCGGAACAGGCGATGACCGATGATTTGCTGAGTTATCTGCCGGACGACATATTGGCGAAGATAGATCGAGCCAGCATGGCGGTGTCCTTGGAGGTGCGCGCTCCTTTTGCGGATGACTACGAGCTTTTCGATCTGGCATGGAAAATTCCGGGTGCGTTCAAGGCGAACGAGTCGGGCGGCAAGCTCATTCTGCGAAAGTTGTTGGCCCGATTTGTGCCGTCCGAATTGACCGAGCGGCCGAAGATGGGATTTGCGGTTCCGCTGACCAAATGGCTAGGAGGCACGCTTCGAGACTGGGTGCATGAGTGTGTTTCGCCCGTACGACTTGAGCGGGAGGGCTACCTGCGATCTTCCGAGGTTGCCAAGGTTCACGCGCGAGCGCTCCGCGGAGATGAATATTTCGCCCATAAGCTCTGGTCCATCTGTCAATTTCAGTCCTGGCTGTCGCTGGCCCAAAAATCAGCAACATCCGCGATGGATGGCGACCTGGAAACACCGGAAGTTCTTTCCAATTCTGAATTGCACAACCAGTCCAGGAATTATCAAATCCAACATCCCTTGAGCACCGCTGACTGATCTGCAGTCGCCGCTAGCCCGGTTCTGGCCCTCATCTGCTTCCGCGCCAGAAACCAGACACTTTCATGGATCCAAATAACAATCGGGAAAACACCAGTAATCCTGAGATGCACAGCCCGGGCATCCTTTATCCGGTCAAGGTGGCGCTGTTCCTGCGCAATTTTCGGATCGGAGGCGCCGAACGACAAGCCTTCGAGCTGGCCAAGCACATGGACAAGCGCAAATACCAGGTAATGGTGATTGCGCTGCGTGGTGACGGCGAATTAAGGGACTCGTTTCAATCCTTGCCTGAAGTGCAGGTCGTGATTCTCGGCGGAAAGACTTCGCTCGCGACATTTCTCAGGCTGATGCGGACCCTGCGGATGAACCGGATTCAGATTCTGCAGTCTTTCCTGGTTGCTACCAACGTTTACACGCTTTTCGCCAGGCTTTTCTTGCGGCGGATGAAAACCATTCTCGGCTTGCGCGATTCGGTTGCTGATTTCTATTTGGGCTACACGTCTCTGCCCTGGCGCGCAAAAATGTGGATTCTGGAGTTCTGCTTAAACCGCTTGGGGCACCTGGGTGATCTGTACGTTGCCAATTCCGAGGCTGGTAAAATTCTGTATGACGCCAAGCTCCACATTCAGTCGGCAGTAATCCCCAACGGAATCGACACCGAGCGATTTAAGCCCGATCCGGTCGCCGCCCAGCGGCTTCGCGAACTGGTGAATACTCCTTCCGATACGAGACTCGTGGGCATTCTCGGGAATTGCACGCTCTACAAGGATCACGCAACATTCGTTCGCGCGGCGAAAATTCTTGCTGACCAGGGACGAAAGATTCATTTCGTCGCGATCGGCGAAGACCGCACTCCCCTGGGTCCCGCCATAAAGGCGCTTGTGGAGCAATCTGGCCTGCACGACGTGGTTTATTTTTTGGGCGCTCAGCTGGATGTGGCAAGACTATTACCCGGTTTCGATGTGTTGTGTTCCTCGTCCATAACCGAAGGCTTTTCGAACGCCATCGCGGAGGCCATGGCCTGCGGCATTCCGTGCGTGGTCACCGACGTTGGCGACTCCCAAATGATCGTGCGCGATACCGGGATCGTGGTTCCTCCGGAAAATCCGCAGGCGCTCGCCGCCGGTGTCACCGCCCTGCTCGAAATGGCTCCAAGCGCACTACAGGACATGCGTTCTGCGGCGCGGCTTAGAATCCAACAAAATTTTGACGTGGCCGGGTTGGCAGCACGGCATCAACAAATGTACGAAGCGCTGGTTTCGAAGAACTCCCTGGTGGCCCGGCTGGGCTCGCGTGCGGCGCAACCGAAAGGTGATCGGTCTGCGCAATTGGATTTTCGGTGAGAATTCTGGCGGTGATTCCCGGGACCGGCCATGGAGCCAGCTTCATCTTCGCGCGCCGTCAAACGGAATCGCTCCGAAGAGCCGGCTTTGCCGTCGAGATACATTACTTGAACCTGCAAGGATCTCCTCGGAGCGTGTGGCGCGCGTGGCGTGGGCTGAAACAGGCGATCGAGAGTCATTCGCCCGACGCGGTTCACGCATTTTACGGCACCATTACTTCGTTTCTCTGCGCGGTCAGCTCGCGGCGGCCGTTGGTTATCACCTTCCAGGGCAGCGACCTGAATCCAGATCCAACATTGCGTTGGTCACGGACCTGGATTGGATTCTTGCTTTCCCAGATTTCGAGTCTTCGAGCCGTGGCCGTCCTGTGCGTCAGCGAGCAACTACGCGAACGGCTATGGTGGAAAAGGAATCAAGCGGTGATTCTCCCCGCCGGCATTGATATGTCGTTGTTTAAGCCTGGCGCAAAGGCGGAATCGCGAAGAATTCTGGGCTGGGCGGCGGACGAACGAATCGCGCTGATCAGTGTGGGCACCGCGCCATTGCTGAAAGGCCTGCCGCTCGCCCGTCAAGCCGTGGCCATCGCCGAAAAGAAGTTAGGGGCGGCAATTCGATTGGTGGTGCTCGAAGGCGATGTTGCGCCCAATGAAGTTCCGACCTACATGAATGCCGCCGATTGCCTGTTGATGGCGAGTGAAGCAGAAGGTTCGCCGAACGTGCTGAAGGAAGCGCTGGCCTGCAATCTTCCGGTGGCCAGCGTGGATGTGGGTGATTGCGCGATGCGACTGCAAGGAGTGTGGCCGTCCCAGGTGGTGCCGCGTGACGCGGCGAGCCTGGGCCAAGCGCTGTACCAGATCGTGATCAACTCGCAACGATCGAACGGGCGAGAAACGATTCACGATTGTTCGGAAGAGAAAACCGCAGAAACACTCGGCGAAATTTATCGGAATGTTTTCAGGCAGGCCGACTCTTTGAAAGTGCGAGTTCCGTCAAGCGCCCCTTGGCAGAGTTAGTTAATTCAGTTTCTTCCATCTAAAACCAGGAAAGTGCAAATGACCCAAGCCACCTCGCCTAGCCTTACAGGCAAAGCCATGATGTTTCTAGATCTGCACGCCCAATACGCGGAAATCCGTCAGGAAATCCTCGATGCCGTCGCCCGGGTTCTGGAAAGCCAACACTTCATTCTGGGACCTGAAGTGGAGGCGCTGGAACAGGAAATGGCGTTGCTGACTGGTTGCAAATTCGCCATTGGATGCGCGTCGGGATCGGATGCGCTGGTCTTGGCGCTCCTGGCCCACGAAATTGGTCCCGGCGATGAAGTGATTACAACACCTTTTACTTTCGTGGCTTCCGCCGGGTCCATCGCACGGGTTGGAGCGAAGCCGGTTTTTGTCGACATAGATCCGGATACCTTCAACATCTCGCCCGAAGCCATCAAGAAAGCAGTTACACCGCGGACCAAAGCCATCATGCCGGTGCATCTGTTCGGTTTGGCGGCCGACATGAATGAGGTCCTCGATTGGCTCCCGTCGCGGCGCATTCCGATGATCGAAGACGCGGCCCAGGCCATTGGCGCACGCTACGAAGGGCGAGCCGTTGGCAGCCTCGGATCGATGGGTTGTTTCAGTTTTTTCCCCAGCAAGAACCTTGGGTGCGCTGGCGACGGAGGAGTGCTCACCACCAACGATCCGGACCTCGCTGACAAGTTGCGCTTAATGCGCGTACACGGTGCGCGTAAGAAATACGAATATGAAATTCTGGGCATGAATAGCCGTCTGGATGCGCTGCAAGCGGCAGTCCTAAGTGTAAAGATGCGGCACCTGAGCGCCTGGACTGCCGCGCGCCGCCTCAACGCGGCTCGCTATCGGGAGCTCTTCCATGAATTTCGTCTGGAGGCGTTCGTCAAAGCTCCGATCGCTCCTCCCCGATCCGTTCATGTTTACAATCAGTTTACGATCCGCGTCCGGGAACGTGATGAACTTCGAAAACACCTCCAGGGACGAGGTATTCCTACCGAGATCTACTACCCAAAACCATTGCATCTCCAGCCGGCCTTCGCCTATCTCGGCCATCGGCTTGGAGATTTTCCGGCGGCGGAGGCGGCCAGCCGCGAAGTGCTGGCGCTGCCCATCTATCCTGAGCTTACCGAAGTGCAGCAGAGAGCCATCGTGGCGGCGATTGCAGATTTTGATTCGGAATAATCGAAGGAGCGAGCCATGTCCAAAAGTCCGGCGGTCGGTAGAAAACTGCGGGTCAGTGTAGTCGGTTCGGGATATTGGGGGCGAAATCTGGTCCGAAATTTCCATGCGCTGGACGCGCTGGAATCCGTGTGCGATGTGAATGAGGAAACGCTGACCCGGGTTCGGAACGAGTTTCAGGTGGCCACGACCAAAGACTACGAAGCGATTCTGGGCGATTCCGCGATTGATGCGGTGGTACTAGCCACGCCGGCCGCCCAGCATTACAAGATGGCTAGCGCTGCGCTGATGTCGGGAAAACACGTTTTTGTCGAAAAGCCGCTCGCTCTGGAAGTGGAAGAGGGCCGCGCGCTGGTCGATCTGGCGAAAAAACTCGGATTGGTGCTGATGGTCGGGCACATCCTGGAATATCACCCGGCGATCGTAGAGCTCAGCCGGTTGGTGCGGCAAGGCCACCTGGGCAAGATTCAGTACATTTATTCTTCGCGTTTGAATCTGGGGAAACTGCGCACCGAGGAAAATATCCTGTGGAGCTTCGCGCCGCACGACATTTCGGTAATTCTGCAAATGCTGGGCGAAATGCCGGCGCGGGTCACGGCCCAGGGTGGCAGCTATCTAAATCCGGCAATCGTGGACACCACCCTGAGCACCCTCGATTTCACCAGCGGTGTGAAAGCGCACATTTTCGTGAGCTGGCTTCATCCTTTCAAGGAGCAGAAACTCTGCGTGATCGGCAGCGACAGGATGGCGGTATTCGATGACCTGGAGCCCGAGAAGAAACTGATGATCTATGCGCATAAGATCAATTGGAAGGACCGCAAACCCGTAGCCGAACGGGACGGTGGAGAGGCTGTTTCAATTTCAAAAGATGAGCCGCTGCGCAAAGAGTGCCAGCATTTCCTGGACTGCGTTCGCGATAACTCGCAGCCACGCACCAGCGGTAAGAATGCTCTGCAGGTGCTCGAGGTTCTGGCCGCGTGCGGGCGGTCCCTGAACCAAGGCGGAGCCGTAGTCCCACTGGTCCCGGATGCTCCCCGATACTTTGCCCACCCCACGGCAATCATCGACGGCCCTTGCCAGATCGGCGACGGAACGAAAATCTGGCACTTTTCGCATGTCATGGAAAATTCGGTCCTCGGCGCGAATTGCAATCTGGGCCAGAACGTCGTAATTAGCCCAGGCGTTCGGCTCGGTTCGAACGTGAAAGTACAAAATAATGTCTCGGTCTACACCGGAGTAGAACTGGAGAACGATGTGTTTTGCGGGCCGTCCATGGTTTTCACTAACGTTATCAATCCGCGAAGCCACATCAACCGGCGCAGCGAATATCAGAAGACCCTGGTCAAATGCGGAGCGACGCTCGGCGCCAATTCGACCATCGTCTGTGGAACCACCATTGGAAAATACGCCTTCGTGGGCGCGGGTGCGGTGGTAACCCACGACGTGCCCGACTATGCCCTGGTCGTCGGGGTGCCGGCTCGGCAAAAAGGCTGGGTATGTTCGTGCGGCACGGTTCTCCCTGAGGGCGAGACGGTGCTCTGCGCGTCTTGCGGCGCGGGCTATGAAATCACGCCGAAGAGTTGCATCCAGCAGTTCCAAAAAGCCATTGCGCATGTCTGAGCTCAGGTCCGATTGCGAATTGTTCCAGGCATGTTCGAGGGTTCCAGGACCGCGTTCAAACTGATGAAGATCGTTACAGTCGTGGGTGCCCGGCCGCAATTTATAAAAGCGGGACCAATTTCAAAAGCGATCGCGCGCCATAACGGTTCAATGCCGGCCGCTGACGGCAAGATCGAAGAAATTGTGGTCCACACCGGCCAGCACTACGATCCCGAAATGTCCGCGGTTTTCTTCGAAACCTTGCGCCTCACGGTTCCGAAATACAACCTGGGGGTTGGCTCGGGAAGCCACGGCCAGCAACTGGCGAAGATGATTGAACGTCTGGAAACGGTCCTGCAGGGCGAAGGTCCGGATGTGGTCGTGGTGTACGGGGATACCAATTCCACTCTGGCTGCCGCGCTGGTCGCCGATCGCCTGCAGATTCCGATCGCGCATGTTGAGGCCGGCCTTAGAAGCTTCAATCGTCTTATGCCGGAAGAGACCAATCGTGTTTTGACTGATCATATATCTTGTTTGCTTTTTGCTCCCACCTCTACGGCGGTCAAGAACCTGGCGAATGAAGGAATCACCGCAGGGGTTTTTCTGGTAGGCGATGTGATGTACGAGGCGGCTATGGAAAATTCTGATGCCGCGGAGAAAGCTTCCACGATTCTGGACCGTCTGGGTCTTGCGCCGAAGAGCTACACGCTCACCACGCTGCACCGTGCCGAGAACACCGACGACGCAGAACGTATGGAAAGGCTGCTGGCGGCTTTGATAAAAATCGCGGCTACGCAACCGCTGGTTTGGCCCCTGCACCCTCGTACTCTCAAACGACTGCATTCCGGCCAAGTGAGCCGAATCCAAAACAGCGGCATCAGGCTTATCGATCCAGTTCCATACCTGGATATGCTCGTTCTGGAAAAAGCGGCTAACGCGATTTTAACGGATTCCGGCGGAGTCCAGAAGGAAGCCATGTGGTTCCAGGTTCCGTGCATTACCATGCGAGACGAAACCGAGTGGGTTGAAACGGTGGAAAGCGGTTGGAATCAGATCGCCGGTACCAGCACGCAGGCGATTACCCATGCTTTTGAGAACGTGTTGAAGCGATCGCCTGCGCCGTTTGAGATCGATCCCCGGAAACCGAAAGCAAGTGAATTGATTGTCCAGCAGATCTGTTCCAGCTATTCGCATCGTTCCAAAAGTTTAATCGCTTCGTAAAATGAAAATTCTCTTCCTTACGCAGTATTTTCCTCCGGAAACCGGGGCAGCACAGAACCGCTTGTCCGATCTGGCATCGCGCCTGGCCGAGGCGGGACATTCCGTAACTGTTTTGACGGCTCTCCCCAGCTATCCCACCGGACGAATCTTTGATGGATATCGTGGGCGCCTATGGATGAATGAAAATTGGAATGGCGTAAAGGTCGTTCGAACCTGGGTGTACACCACCAGCAAGAAGAGCTTCGTGCCGCGTATGCTGAATTATCTTTGCTTTTCGATCGTCGCCTTTCTTGCTGGCCTCGCAAGCGCTGGACGCGTGGACCTTATTTTTGTTGAGTCGCCACCTTTGTTTGTGGGCGTTACCGGCTACCTGTTAAGCAGGTTGAAGCACGCGAAGTTCGTTCTAAATATTTCCGATCTTTGGCCGGAATCGGCGGTCGTTTTGGGAATGTTGCGCAACCGTCGTCTGATCAAGCTGGCTACCCTTGTCGAAGAAGGGCTTTATCGTCGCGCTTCGCTGATCACCGGTCAGACGCAGGGGATCGTCAGCAGCATTCAGTCGCGTGTTTCCCGAACTCAGATTGTTCTCCTGACCAATGGCATCGCTCCTGAATTTCCGGCGAAAGTTGAAAACGCCCGCCGGGAGCGTAACCGCCTGCGCCAGGAGTTTGGTTTCGGAGAAAATTTCGTAGTGGCTTATGCCGGGGTGCACGGGCTCGCGCAAGGGCTGGATTCGATCGTTCAAGCCGCGAAGATGCTCTCGAGTCAGAAGGAAATACAGTTTGTCTTTTTCGGTGATGGCCCGCAAAAGCCGCACTTGCGATCCATCGTCGCCGAGGGCGGGCTGACCAACGTTTCGTTCCTTCCGCCGGTAATGATTTCTCGAATGCCCGAGGTGCTGGCCGCTATCGACGTTGCGATCGTCCCCCTGAAGAACGATCCCTTATTTCGAGGTGCGCTCCCGTCAAAACTTTTCGAAGCCATTGGCGCCGGCGTGCCTGTGGTGGCTGCCGTGGACGGCGAAGCGCGAAGATTGGTCCAGGAATCGGGAGGGGGATTGGCAGTTGAACCGGAAAATCCCGATGAACTGGCGGAAGCGATACTGCTGTTGCACCGCGATCCGGGATTGCGTCAGAAATTGTCGGCACACGGCCGGACTTACGTTGAAATGAACTACAACCGCAAGAATATCTTCGAGAAGTTGGAGCAACTTCTGCTCGAAATTACGAAGTCGGAGCAGTCCTCGCTTCCAGGGCGAACGGTGCCACCATCCACCGAAGAGCCGCAGACGCGTCCGATGGAACTGGATCTGAAATGAAAAATATGGAAGTTCCGTTTCACCGGGCGGCGGTTGGCGAAGACGAGGCTCAGGCGGTCGCGGAGGTGATTCGCGGCGGCTGGTTGACCATGGGGCCCAAGACTTTCGAATTCGAGAAGGAATTCGCAGAGTACCTCGGTGTCGACCAGGCCATCGCCGTTTCCACCGGCACCGCGGCGCTGCACCTGGCGTTGGAAGCCTCCGGCATTCGTGCTGGGGATGAAGTCATACTCCCAACCACCACGTTTACGGCCACCGCCGAGGCCGTGTCCTATCTTGGCGCGATCCCGGTATTGGCTGATATCGATCCCATCACCATGAACCTTGACGTGGAGGACGCTTCTCGGCGTATCACGCCCAAAACCAAGGCGATCATCCCGGTGCATCTGGCCGGACTGCCCTGCGAGATGAATGAGCTGCACAATCTCGCTGAACGGCGCCATCTTCGCGTCATCGAAGATGCGGCGCATGCGCTGCCCTCTGAATACCACGGCAAAAGAATTGGACAAATCAGCGAATTTACCTGTTTCAGTTTTTATGCAACCAAGACGCTTACCACCGGAGAAGGTGGAATGGTTACAACCGACAACGCCGAAGCGGCAAACCGAATGCGCTTGATGCGTTTGCACGGCATCGAGCGCGATGCCTGGAAACGGTATCGCAGTGACGGCTCTTGGAGGTACGAGGTGGTCGAAGCTGGCTTCAAATACAACCTGACCGATTTCCAGTCCGCAATTGGGCTGGTGCAGCTTGCCAAGTGTGATGCCATGCGTGATGCTCGCCGGGCAATTGCCGAGAAATACTCCGAGGCCTTTTCTGGCGTTGATTCGCTAGTGATTCCAACTGTGCCGCCGGATCGCAACACGTCCTGGCATTTGTACATCCTCAGAATCCGCGAAGGCGCACCGGGCCTCGACCGTGACGATTTTCTGGAGGAGTTGCGTCATCGCGGCATCGGTTGCAGCGTGCATTTCATACCGTTGCATCTTCATCCCTTTTACCAGCGCGCCTATGGCTATCGTGCTGGCGATTTCCCTAATGCGGAGGCGCAATTTCAATCCTGCCTGTCTCTTCCAATATATCCGGGCATGACGAATGACGCCGTAGACCACGTGATACGGTCGGTTCAGGTTACTGCCGCGACCTTTAACAGCCACCGCCCCGCAAATCGCGCGGCGAACGTTCGCTGATTACTCGAGGACCTCGTTGTCCGCTACTGTAACTCGGGAAATAAACGCCGTTCGTGCCAAGCCGAATATCTATTCGCGCTACGGCAAACGGGCCATTGACTTCGTGGGATCCGCTTTAGGGCTCCTGGTGCTTGCGCCTGCGTTTGTTCTGGTTGCGGCTTGCATCTTGCTCGACTCACCAGGCTACATTTTCTTTCGCCAGAATCGGGTCGGGAAAAATGGCCGTATTTTTCAAATTTTGAAATTTCGTTCGATGATGGTTCCGGCCCAGCCAGATCCGTTGGGCTTGCCCATCACCGTATCCGGCGACCATCGCGTCACTTCCGTGGGCCGCATTTTGCGAAAGTACAAGATCGACGAGCTCCCGCAGCTTTGGAATGTTTTCTTGGGAGAAATGAGCCTGGTTGGCCCCAGGCCGGAGCTGCCCGTCTACGTCAACCGCTATACGCCGGAGCAACGCGGAGTCCTCGGTGTCCGCCCCGGAATTACTGATCCCGCGTCGCTCCGGTATCGGAATGAGGAATGTTTGCTGGCAGGAAGCTCGGAACCGGAGCGGTTTTACACCGAAACGGTTTTGCCGGATAAGCTATCAATTAACCTCCAGTACATAGCCAAGATCTCCTTTGTAGGCGATATGGTTCTGCTGTTCGCAACGGCAAAGTCCGCGTTTAACCCCTCTATTTCGAATGGAGCCCGATAGGTATCCGCTCGAGCGGTTCTGCATTCGCATTGTTTTTTCTTTTCAAATCCAAAAATCGCGCCATCTCACGGTCCCCGGTGATCACCAACCATGACGATTCGTCGACTCGCTAATCTATCGCTGGTACTACTGCAGGGCCGCACATTCTTTATAGCCGTTTTTCAGTCGCTGCTCGTGTTTGCCTCGTTTGCGCTGGCGTGGTTCTTGCGTTTTGATTTCTCTCTTCCATATCGGGCCATGTTTTTCTACGCCGCCCTGGTGCTCGTCATCACCCGATTGCTTGCCTTCGCTAGGTTTAACCTGCTCCACGGCTGGTGGCAGTACACCGGTGTAAACGATGCCGGCAATGTGGCCAAAGTGATTGCCATCGGCACTTTTGTGTTTTGGGGAATAATGCAAGTTGTTCCCTTTGGAGCGGGGTTCCCCCGTTCAGTGTTTCTGCTCGAAGCCATCCTGAGTGGGGTTTCCCTGGGTGGCGTTCGCCTTCTTTCGCGCGCCTTGGCGGAATCGGCTCGCCGTGATCGCCTGTGGGAGAAGAAGACGTTACTGATTGGCGCGGGTTTTGCCGCGGAAATGATTATTCGCGAGCTTGCTCGCCCCGGTGCGCGATGCAGGGTCGTCGGTTGCGTCGATGACGACGCGTCAAAAGTTGGAATCAGCATCCATGGTGTGCCAGTTCTTGGCACTATCGCGCAGCTCGCAGAAGTGCTTAAAAGCTATCCCGTTGATGAGTTGATCATCGCCGTACCCTCCGCGAACAGCGAGCAGATGCGTAGATTTGTCGCGATCTGCAGCGCCACCGACGTCAAATATAGGACGGTACCGGCATTGCGGGATCTTATTAGCGGCCAACTGACCGTGACCCAAATCCGGGATGTGAGCCTGGAAGATTTGCTGGGTCGTGAACCCGCGCATATTGACCTGGCCTCAGTTGGCAGGGAAATCGCCGGCAAGAAAGTCTTGGTCACCGGCGCGGCCGGTTCGATCGGCTCGGAACTGTGCCGCCAAATTCTTGAATACAAACCTGGCCAGCTCGCTTGTTTGGACCAGAGTGAAAACGGACTATTTTTTCTGGACCGCGCTCTTGCTCCCGGCAAAAATGGATCCAGGTTAAGTCTTCATGTTGGGGACGTCGCCGAGCAGGAAAGCATGCGGAGTCTCCTTTCTCAATATAGGCCCGAGGTTATCTTCCATGCTGCGGCGTACAAGCATGTGCCAATGATGGAGGCGAACGTTCATGAAGCAGTTAGAAACAACGTGTTCGGTCTCCTGAATCTAGCAAACATCGCCGATGAGGTCGGTTGCCGCAGCTTTATCATGATTTCGTCCGACAAGGCGGTGAATCCCACCAACGTCATGGGCGCCACAAAAAGAATCTGTGAACTCATACTCTCCTCCAAGCCGCTCAATGGCATGCGCTGTGTCTCCGTTCGATTCGGCAACGTACTGGGCTCTAGCGGCAGCGTCGTTCCGCTCTTTAAGGAACAGCTGGAGAAGAACGAGCCTCTCACCATTACCGATCCGGAAATTAAGCGATTTTTTATGACGACCCGGGAGGCCGTCGCACTTGTCCTTCAGGCTTCCGCCATCGGCCATCACGGTGACATTCTGGTGCTCGATATGGGTGAGCCAGTGAGAATACTGGACCTGGCAAGAAGCCTTATCCGCCTTTCGGGGAAATCCGAGGACGAGGTACAGATACGCTTTACTGGCCTGCGGCCGGGTGAAAAATTTGACGAAGAGCTCTTCTATGGGAGCGAAGGCGTCCTGGCAACATCCTGCCCCAAAATCAAGCGAACTCAGGCTGCGCTTAAGGACTGGCTGCACTTGTGTTCGGAACTGGATCAACTTTATTCCCTCATTTTGGCGGGAGGAGTTGTTTCGGTGCGACGCAAGATTGCGGACATCATCACCGGCTACGCCCGTGTCAATCAGACGCTTCTCCAGTCCGAAATATCCTCAGAGCCGGTTCGTTCGCTGCAGAAGGCTGCTGGCGACGACTAGCAGTTAGCGTCCCAATACACTCCTGTTATCCACGACCGCAGCACGAGGATCGGCACCGGCGGTCCAGTCCGGTGCGAGCGATGGAACTCCCCGCATGAATATAAAAGACTACGCTGAACAGCTGCGGAAGAGCGGCCACCGAGTCGTCTCGGGATCCGAAAATACCTTGTGGCTCAGTCACGAACGCTTTTCCATGTTGCGACAGCCAACCTTTGCCAGCCATCTGCCTGATCCCGAAGAAATCAGGGCCGTTTTTAGAAAATCTCGAGCTGCGATTTTGAGCTTTGTCGTAAAACCTTCTTTCGAACACGTGGCCAATAGTTGCCTGTACCTCTGCACCGATCCGGAATATTCCCTCGCGAAACTTGGAAGGGGCGCCCGCTATGATACAAATCGCGGATTAAACGAATTTGAAATTCGACCGCTGGACTTGCCGGAAATACTGAGGCTCGGTGGTCCCGCCTACCGCGACACGCTGCAGCGCACAGGTCTGTCCATTGAGCATCGAGGGTGCTTCGAAGACGCATTCCGTCGGCCGCGTTCGGAGCGGCTTTACATAGGTGCTATGAAAGGCGACCGGCTCGCTGCGTTCCTGATCGTGAGAGCGGTAGATGACTGGGTGTCCATTGGTGGTTACTCGGCCAACGAATTCTTGCCGCTGAGGCCCAATAACGCTCTCATCTATCATGTGGCCCATCAATACCTTGTCCAAAAGAGATTTCGGGTTGTCGACTATGGGCTTAGTTCCGTCCAGGCTGTCTCGCAAGCGGAGGGTTTGAACGCGTTCAAGGTCAAAATGGGATTCCAATCCACCCCGGTGCATCGTGCGTTTGTTTTCAATCCGTTCCTTCGGCCTTTCGCAAATCGCTTCTCCTGGGGCCTGGTCAATCGGATGCTCCAGTTTTCGCCACAGCATCCTCTGTTAAAAAAGGCGGAGGGCGCACTCCGCTTGACTCTGAACCGCTACGCCTGATGAAAACTACAGCCATCACCCAAGCCGAACCCTCAACCGGCCTCGTCTGGGAACGGTTAATGATCGAGACCCGCTACGGCAGGTATGCCGATCGTGTGGAAGCATCGATGATTGAGCACGTGCTTTCTTGGAGTACTGAGCCGGGCGTCTTATTAGACGTCGGATGTGAGGGCGGCCGCTGGTCCAAGGTGTTCGCGGATCGGGGATGGCAAATCATCGCGACAGATGTCGATCTGAAATCCTTGGAAGCTTGCCAAGCGCGCATTCCCCAGGCCCAATGCGTTGTCGCTGATGCCGGCGGAGATCGGCTTCCTGCGAAGGACCAATCGATCGACATCGCCCTGTGCATCGAGGTCGCACCGGTAGTTCATTCCACTTGGGCTGTTAACGAATTTGCTCGGGTCCTGAAACCTGGGGCTCGTCTCGCGGGCGTTTGCTGGAACCGTGCCTCATGGCGCGGGCTTCTCTACCACCACGCTCCTTCTCTTCGAAGCACCGGTTCACATCCATTAATCGGTTTTCCGATCAGGTACATCGATTTTCGCAAGCAGATGGTTGGATGCGGATTTTCCTTCGAAAGGGAACTGGGCTATGCCTGGGGTCCGTTCCGCCGCACCAGCAATTCACGTTTAGTAACAGTGAGCGGCGCCTTCGAGCGCCTGAGTGGACTGCAGCATCTGATCTCCGCCGCGCCGATGGTTTCCTTTGTGTGCAGGAAACTTCCGGGGGCCGCCCGGACAGGTTCGACCGCGAATTCAGTTCGGCCAACCGAATCACTCACCCACTTCTAATACCCTCCTCGTTTCTTCCAGCCAAGAGTCGTCGAATCGGCGCCGTCCACATCTTGCATAGGTGTGCGTCGTCTCCTGGTCGATCATCCAGGCCTGCCCAGATACCCAGACAATGGTGCTTGCAGAGTGGCGATCCGATCCCAACGTACAACCGCCCCTACCCGACGGAGTGGACGGCGATGCTCCTTAACCTCCATATCAGGGATTGGGCACCCCTGTTGTTCAGCAAATTTTCCCTGTTCCGTTTGAGCTATGGACAAAACTCTAGGCTCTAAAGCGTTCTGGATCCTCGACTTCATGGTCGGTTCATTCCTGATTAGTCCGAAAATTCCCTGTATTAATCCCTGTTAGCAGGGAATTGGGTGGAGAATGGTTCGCATGTGACTGCATCCTCCGCCACAGATTTTCTCCGTTCCCTCTTTCTCCGAGTAACTTTGCGAATAGGGGACCAACTCGCGACTTTACAGACCGGTGGGAAACCAAACCTGAATGAGTTTGTCGAGATGGAGAAGGGCACATAAAATGGCCCGCGCCTCGGATGCCGAGGCGCGGGCAAACCTGCTATGCGGATGGCCGCTCCCGGCTAAAGGCCGCGTACGGCAGCGTCGGCTTCCACCGCCATCTGCTTGAGGAGCTGAAGGAATTTCGGTTGTTGACCAACAAACAGTCCATCGCTGGTGAATGAGGCAATCGTTGCTTGCGCCCCAGCGAATTCGTCGTTGGTTGGTCGAATCACCGAACAATGCGGCAGATTCGGACTGATGAATTCACACGGCACCGGGAAGATCAGGCTTGGCTGGAACAACGGACCCTTGGTGAAGAAATTAGGAAAGGTCAGCCCGGAGTCCGATACGGGAGCGACCGTTGGCTGCACACCATTGCCCGCGAAATCGACCCACTCCAGGAAATGTGCGATCTCATCCCCGCCAATGGCTTGCGTGATTTTCAATACTTCTTCACTGGTGACTTTTCGGCCGAGCGCCTGGTAGAGACTCGATCCACCTTGTTCGATATATCCGAAGTGGAACGCCGCAGTGTTGGCGATAACCTGAATGTGGTTGGCGTCGCCGAAATCAGCATCGGTGATCGGAATGGCCGTGCGATTGGTTATGGTGATGGCTTGCGGGAAAGTGGCGCCAAAGTCGGGGTTCGTCGCGCTGCGGTAACGGATGAACCAGCTGGTATCCACATTCAGGTGCATCAGGTTGGTAAGACGACCGATATTCTGCGCACCGGTCGCCCGGCTGCCTTGAAGCGTGAGGAACTCGTCGAAGTTAACCGGGTCTGCGCCCTTGGATTCCAAATACCCGTTGAGGAAGTTGGCGTGGCTGATTTCATCGATCGTGTTGCTGGTAATGTACTGTGGACCATCGGGATCGAGGTTGGAGAGCGCCGTCTGATATCCGTTCAGGGTTTGGTTCATATCCACCTCGATCGGCACTCCCGAGGTCAGACCACCCAGTTCTGCGTATTGAGTCCACAGATCACTTTCGATGAGTTCCGCCGCAGCCAGAAATCGAAGAATGTTGATGTCTCCTTTCGTCAGACTGCTTCCGCTCGACTGGCCGAAGGCAAGTGTCTCGCTGCCGATCAATGCTGCGCCTACCGTAGCCGCGCCCGCTGCCATCGCCCCTTTCTGCAAGAGTGACCGGCGGTTCATTAGACTTTTTGTCTGGTCCATAACGCTCCTGTAAGTTGAATTGGGTTCTTTTGCCGAGCCGTCACGGTATCTCCGCCTTCGGCGGGACTTGTCATGGTGGAGTTAAATGGGTGTCCCGTTTTTGTAAGGTTTGTGTCTCTTCGCCTGAATATCCCAGATCGACCCGGGCGGCCGGCAAAGCGTCCAGAAAAATGAGCAAGCTCGCACAGCCGATAGCTGCATCAAACCAAACCGGGGTGTCTTCCTCTAAGTCTTGCCGGAGCGGAACTAGCGCCATTTCGGAAGCGATTTTTACCCAGGGCCCGGTCGTATCGGCCGCGTGAATATTCAGCAAGAACTCTGAAATAGGCCCGTGTGTCAGGAACAAAACAGAGCTCTCGAACGAAGCGTCAGGAGGTCCTCCATGCAGTCGAATCGATGGTGCCCGGTTTGCTTCAACCTACTCTTGGCAGTCGGCATTTTGATGTGTTCGCCTTCGGTTGCCTGGGGCCAAAGTGAATCTCCGCGCTCCGCCGACGAGACAATTGACGTGAAGTCTTTGGCGGCCTCCGTGCGGCAGCTCCAGGCCCAAGTTCAGACGCTGAACGAAGAGATGGACCGAGTGCGCCTGACCGCCGAGCGAGCGCAGCACGAAACGGAGGCGCTTCGCACCGAGTTGAACCGCGCGAACTCAGCATTGGCCTTGGCGACCGTCCAAGCCGACGACACCTCGAAGTCTCCGTCAACACGTCGAACCGCAAGCTCCACCCAATCCCAACCGGCGATAACTGTTACCCAGGAAACCGGAGTATCCCTAGAGCAACAGATCTCGGATTTGCGAGACGACGAACATTTGTTAAACGACAAGGTGGTCGAACAAAGCCAGACCAAGGTCGAAAGCGGATCGAAGTACCGGGTTCGTCTGTCAGGAATCGTACTGCTCAATACCGCCATAACGCGGGGCGCCGTCGATAATTTGGACTTTCCGCAGATGGCTACCCCGGCAGCCACACCCGGTACATCCGGAGCATTCTCGGGATCGCTCCGTCAGTCGCAGATTGGAATCGAAGCGTTTGGGCCGGACATCGCTGGAGCGCGCACCAGCGCGAATGTGAAATTCGATTTTGCTGGCGGTTTTCCCGACATTCCCAACGGCTCGGCTCTTGGTATCGTGCGCTTGCGCACTGGGACGATCCGCCTTGACTGGGAAAATACTTCGCTGGTCGCGGGGCAGGATGCGCTGTTCATCAGTCCGCTTACGCCGACGTCGCTGGCGTCTTTAGCCATACCGGCACTTTCCTACAGCGGAAATCTATGGACCTGGACACCTCAAATCCGCGTCGAGCACCGCATTCATCTCTCCTCGGACTCAAGTCTGCTGCTGGAGGCCGGCATCCTCGACTCATTGACGGGAGATATTCCTACGCAGCAATACAGGTCCCCGACCGTGGGCGAACAGTCGGGTCAGCCCGCGTACGCCTCACGCATTGCCTGGACCGGAAAGGTTTTTGGCAAAGACTTGACGTTAGGATCGGGTGGCTACTACGGTCGCCAAAACTGGGGCTTCGGGCGAAAGGTCGATGGCTGGGCCGCAACCTTCGACGCGACCCTCCCCTTAGGATCCCTCTTTGACTTGAGCGCGGAAGCCTATCGCGGCAGGGCAGTGGGAGGATTGAGCGGGGGCATCGGCCAAAGCATCATATTGTCGGGGCCAATCGCCAATGCGGACACCATCATCCACGGGCTGGATTCGGTGGGGGGCTGGCTTCAACTTAAGATTAAGCCGAAGACCAATTTCGAAGTGAATCTGGCCTACGGCCTGGATAACCCGTTCGCCAGTGAGTTGCGAGCATTCCCTGCATCTGGGGCATTTTATGGCAGTTTGCTTTCTCGCAACCTGAGCCCGTTTGCAAATTTCATTTACCGCGTGCGTTCCGATGTCCTGGTTTCCGTCGAGTATCGCCGCCTGCAGACCTACACCCTGGACAGCAACGCAAATTCTGCCAATCAGATTACGCTTAGTGTTGGTTATCTGTTCTGATGGGAGCAGTCGAATGAAGCAGACGTTTTACATGCTCACCTGTTTGACGTTCTTGGTCGCTGGACCAAGTGTTGCGCCTGTGCCGGTGCAGCGGCATTCGGTCTCAGCAGACTTTGTGATTACCCGGGCAGGGAACAAGAGTGTGGAAACCTCCACCACCGCAGTTCGCGACGCCTCGAACGTAGTTGTTTGGCTTACGCCACTGGATCGCGCCGCGGAGCCGCCAGCAGTGCCTCCCGCGGGGAGAGACCAACCACCCCGGCTCGTGCAACGGAATAAGACGTTCGAGCCGCACCTGCTGGTCGTACCGGTAGGTACTCTCGTCGTATTTCCGAACGAGGATCCATTCTTCCACAATATCTTTTCACTCTATGACGGCAGACGCTTCGATCTAGGCCTATACGAATCAGGTATGTCGCGCTCGGTTCGTTTCGATCGGTCCGGAGTGAGCTTTCTTTTCTGCAACATTCATGCCGAAATGAGCGCGGTGGTCATCGCGCTCGACACTAATTATTTCGCGGTCTCGAACCATTCCGGTCACGTGGTCATTCCTGACGTGCCAGAGGGTTCCTATCGGTTAAACATATGGTACGAGCTTGCAACCCCGGAAGAGCTCCAAGCACTTACGCGAGTTGTGTCGATATTGAATGCCAATGTCGCGCTCGGAGCAATTCGGGTCAGCGAAGCATCAGACCTAAGACCGGCACACAAAAATAAGTACGGTCTCGACTACGTGCCTCCTCCCCAGTCTGATTACGACCGATAGGGACCAGTAGCCCTTTGGTTTTTGGCCCGGTTCGTCGGTCAGCGGTGCTGCAGCTCCCGTCCGGCACAGATTACGAATTTACGCCCTGTTGACAACTGGCTAACAGCGAAGCGACAAGATGGACGCGCAAGTTCTTTACGTTGGACCCGGAGGCTAAGGCTTCCGGAAGTCTTTGAATTGGCCGCCGCCGAAACATGGGCCTTCGTGACCGACCGCGTGCCGACGCCAGCGAACCACAAGCTGGCAGGTGGCCGGCGGATGTACAATAAAAATTAGTGGCTAACCCGCTAACCGGGAGCTCGACGTCGCGAGCGGTGATGGGCGCAGGGGACCGAATGGATACAGTGCTAGTGATTGAGGACAGCCGGCCGATGCAGCGCACGCTGCAGCGCCTTTTTGAGGCGGATGGTTTGAACGTACAGCTTGCCGCAGACGGCGTAGCCGGGCTGGAGAGCTTCCGCGCCATGACTCCGAGTGCAGTGGTGTTGGATTTGAACCTTCCGCGCATGCCAGGGAAAGAAGTATGCCGGGCCTTCAAGGCCCAGGCGGCGTCGGTACCGATCGTCGTGCTCAGTGCCAACGATGAGGTCGAGGACAAGGTCTTGTTGCTCGAGCTTGGCGCGGACGATTACGTTACCAAGCCGTTCAGTCCCAAAGAACTGCTGGCGCGGGTCAGGCGCGCAATGCGGCGTGGAGACCAATCCGCTTCGCTGGTCCCGACGAGCCAAGCGAGCGCGCATGATGTGCTCGCGTTTGATGAGATCCGCATCGACTTCACCTCCATGATCGGGACCAACGGATCGAAACCCCTGAGCTTTACGGCGCAGGAATTTAAACTGCTGCGATACTTCGCGAAATCTCCTTCCCGGGTTATTTCCCGCGAGGAATTGCTGAATGAAGTTTGGGGATATGAAAACTACCCAACCACGCGCACCGTGGATAACCACGTCCTGCGCTTGCGGCAAAAGCTCGAACCCGACCCCGCTAACCCGCGTTATTTTCTTACGATGCACGGCTCGGGTTACAAATTCCTACCTGGCGATCGAGCGAATCCGCGGGGCGAATAGAATACTCCGGCCGCGAGGCACATGGCTTCTCTCCGACTACGAACCCAACTGCTGGTCGCCGCACTGCTGACGATTTGTACTTTACTGGCCGCCGTTCTCTTGGTCGTCCGCCATACGGTCCGTTCGGAAATTAGCGAAGGGGTGCGCCAGAGCACCGAAGCGTCGCTCCACGCCTTCCAAGTGTTGCAGCGGGAGCGCGATGTGCAACTTTCCCAGACCGCCGCACTGCTGGCAGAATTGCCGACCCTCAAGGCGGTGATGGCTACGCAGCATGAACCGACGATTCAAGACGCTTCCGAACCCTTTTGGAAGCTGGCGGGCAGCCAACTCTTTGTCCTTTCAAGCTCGGACGGCCGTATTTTCGCCTTTCATATGTCCACCCCGGGATGGGAACCCGGACTGGCGGAAGCGGATCTGAAGAAATCCGTCGAGGACGGAGACTCCACGGCCTGGTGGTACGGCAACGGTCAACTCTACCGCGTGTTTTTGCGTCCGATCCTGGCTGGTAGCGACGACAGCCAACGCCAGCTCGGGAACATCGCCATTGGTTATAAAATTGATTTGAGCGTCGCCGAACAACTTTCGATCGCGTCCGGCAGCCAGATCGCTCTCGCCACCGGCAACGAAATTATTGCGACCACGCTTTCGACCGCCGGCATGAGAGGTTTGCGGGCCTTGATCGCCCAGGGTGCAGACACGGGATCCGCGTCTCGAGAAATACTCCTGGGCGAAACTCCCTACCAGGTCGCCAGTGTTTCGTTTCAAGAGGGGCGGTTTCCGGCCGTGAAGTGCTACGTGCTGATGCCCTTGCAACCCACGAATGCGTTCATTGCGAGGCTCAATCGCCGGATTGTGCTGCTCGGCGTTTCCGCTATTCTCGTGGCGGGTCTGCTTCTCATTCTTGCTTCGCGGACGATTACTCGACCGCTGGATGATCTGGTCGCAGGCGTAAGAGCCCTCGCGCAAGGGGACTACTCGTATTCGGTAAACCCGGCGGGCAGCAGCGAAGTTGCCGAACTTGGTGCGGCCTTCGCGAAAATGCGATCAGACCTGCGGGCGTCCGAAGAACGTCGATTTGTAACTGAGCGAGTCGCCGCACTGGGCCGGGCCGCGCGCTCCATATCCCATGACCTCCGCCATTACCTCGCTGCCGTAGTGGCCAACGCGGAATTCCTCTACGAAGCGGAGAAGCTTAAATTGAATCGCGACGAGATTTATGGCGAAATCAAAACAGCCGCCGAACAAATCACCGACCTGCTCGATTCGCTCCGGGAGCTGTCGCGCGAGGACGTATCCATTGCTCCGCGTCTGGCCGCTATCGATCAAACCGTCCGCCGGGCGGTGGACGCGGCCCGGGTGCGTTCCGAGATGAAGGCGCGAGCGATCTCTGTCCGTTCCTCCGGAAACCTGGCCGGCGTGTTCGATCCGCAAAAAATGGAGCGAGCGCTCTTTAATCTGGTGTTGAACGCCTGCGAAGCCTCAGCTCAGGTGGAGGGTGCGATCGAGGTCGATATTCGATCGGTGGGCGAATTTTTTGAGATTCGCGTATCGGACTGCGGCCCGGGCGTGTCGCCCTCGATTCGGCAGACTTTGTTTGAGCCGTTTGTCAGTTTCGGCAAATCGAACGGGACGGGCCTGGGGCTGGCGATCGTGCATAAAGTGATCCACGACCACGGCGGTTCGGTCGCGGTCGAGAGTACCGGCGCTTCCGGGACAACCTTTCTTGTGAGATTTCCGCGCGCGCAGCCTGTCTCTAGTCAATCCACCCAGATGGTGAACTCCTAGAGCGATTGTAGATCCTGGTCCAGCCCCGTTTTTCCATCCCCAGCCTCCAGCAATCGTCTCGCGGTCCCTCGCCTGGAGATCCAAACGTCCTTGGTGAACGGGGGATTGCGAATTGTCACTTTCTTGTCAGCAGTAGGTACCGATCATTTTACGAGCTAGTGACCGCCGAAATACAAGCAAGGCCCTGCTGCGGGTGTAGCGTCCGTAGGGCGTATCCGAAAATCCGGGAAGTCCGCCGGATGCGCATCGCCATGGTTCGGCCGAGCAGTCGTACCAGACGAATTCAACGGTTTTCCTATAGGAGATACATCCGATGAGAAATTCGACAAGAGTCGTGAAGGCCTTCCTGGCCGGCACCGTGTTGGCCGTTCTTCCGGTAGCTACGTTTGCGCAACACTACACGCAGGAGAATCTGGTGTCTGACGTTTCCCAGCCCGACAACGCCGATGGTACGAATGTAACCGTCGATCTGAATCTTAAAAACGCCTGGGGTGTGGCGCGCGGCGCTGCGAGTCCTTGGTGGGTGAATAACGCCGGAACCGGGACCTCCACTTTGCACAGTGGAGCAGGCGCCACCGTACCGCTGGTTGTCACCATTCCTAATTCCGCGGGCGCCAAAGGTCCCTCCGAACCAACCGGGATCATCTTCAATGGCACCTCCGACTTCGCCTTGGCCCCGAACAATCCTGCGGCATTCATTTTCTCCACGAAGAACGGCACGATTTCCGCCTGGGGGCCCCCCGCAACGCCCGTAACCGCGGCCGGGACGTCGACGGCTATCAACAAAGTTGACGAATCGAAAGAAGGCGCGGTCTTCACCGGCCTCTCCTGGGTCGAAATGGACGGCAACCATTTCCTGCTCGCCGCCAATTTCAGCCAGAACCGGATTGAGAAATTCGATACGAACTTCACGCGCGTAAAAGTCTCCCCGGAAGCCTTCGAGGACGAGCTGATTCCGCGCGATTTTGCTCCTTACAATGTGCAGGCCGTCGGCGCCACCGTCGTGGTCACCTATGCGAAACAGAATTCGACCAAGAACGCCGCCGATGACACTTGCGGTGAGCAGTGCGGTTTTGTGGACGTCTTCACCGCCAACGGCAGGCTCGTGCAACGTCTGGAACCGGGCCCGTGGCTGATGGCTCCCTGGGGAGTCGCTTTGGCACCGCAGGACTTCGGATTCTTCAGCCACGATTTGCTGATCGGCAACCGCTTCGGTGGAACGATCGCGGCGTTTGACGCCACCACCGGTAAGTTCCTCGGGAACCTGCTGAACGCCAGCGGCGCACCGATCGCCATCTCGGGACTGTGGGGGCTGGAGTTCGATAACCGAGGGAGCAACGAAGCAGGCAGTGAAGCCACTCCTTCCACCGGTCCGGCGCTATTCTTCGCGGCGGGCATCAACGGCTATGCCGACGGTTTGTTCGGTACGCTGACGCCGGTGTCGGCGGAACTGAACGCGGAAGACCACGAATAGGCTGAGGCAAGTTCGGCGACAGTTGATCTGTCACTGGCATGCGTGGAGTCCTGAGGGCACGGCATAACCTGCCGTGCCCTTCGGGCAATGGCCGCCGGGCGCTTCTCGCACAATTCTCAACACATGATCAACGACGCGGCGAACGTCCGCCGCCACTTGATCCGCGTCCCGAACCTCGGCCGCTGCCACTCGCTCCGCCGCTGTGCCCTTGCTGCTCCAGTTGATCGCCCCGTGCGCGCGAGCCCGCGTCGTTTTGCAGTTGGCCCATCGTGCCGGATGATGCCGCGCCGCCCGGTGCGGCCGGAGAAGTAGCAGGTTGCGTCGGTTTCTCTGGTTGGTTTTGGCGTCCCTGACCTGACGACGGCTGCGTCGTTTGTCCTGAATCTTTCCCGTTCGCGCGCGCCCCGTTCCCAGCCTGCGAGCCAGACGACGAAGACGGCGCGGTTCCCGGAGCTTGCGTTTGATTCTTCTGCGTCGCGCCGCTCAGATTCTGGTTCTGCGAATTTTTCTTGGTCTGCGCCACGCCGGTCGAAGGATCTACCGGCGTCCAACTCCCGTTGTCCCATTTGCTCCAATCGCCGTTCGAATCTTTTTTGTACACGTTGCCGTCGGCGCCCGCGTACACATTATTATTGTTGGCGTCCTTAGCTACGAATGCGCTGTTGCCGTTCTTACCGGTCACGCCCGCGCCTTCGCTGCCTTTCGAAGTCTGAAACGATCCCGCGGAGCCGTTCGCGTTGGTCACATGCTGTGCGGTTGCCCAGTTGTCGCCGTTGGTGACCACCGAATTGCCCCATTGGCTGTAGGCGTTGTGGCCTTGCGACGTCGCGGCGTAGGTTCCGGTGTAGGGATTGTAAGCCTGCGCGTAGGTGTGGCCGCCGTACGCATTCTGCGTGGTGACCGCGCGCCCGTACATTCCGGTCGTCGGGTTATACCAGGCGGCCGTGCCCACTGAACCATACGGTCCATACACCGCGTGGCCCACGCCATAAAATCCGGTATACGGGTTGTAGACTGCCGCGCATCCATATGTATAAGGATACGGATAGTAAATCGGGTAGCGCGGCCCGTAATAAATGTACGGCGGATAATAATATCCAGTCCCGTACACCACCGTCGCGCCGATCGCCATGCCCAGCACAAAAACTCCCAGGTACCCGCTCGAGTAGCTGACTTGCACCGTCGTCGGCGTCGGATTCGAAACAATCACGTAGGTTACGTTGTACACCGGCGAACTCGGCGGAATCGTATAAATGGCCGCCGGCACCGAATCCGCCGTCTTCCACGGACCCGCCGAACTTCGCGACACAAACCAAATTCCCTGGAAGCACAGGTAATAAACGTCACCGACGCGGATCACCCGGTCCGCCGTGTTCGTTGCATAAAACATCGTCGTGCCGGTGATCGCCACAAATTGTGGTTCGCCCGCGTACACCACCTTCACCGAAGCTTCCGCTGCCGCGCGATTCACTACCGCGGTGGTCGGCACCTGCGCTAACAGAACCGCATCGTCCGCAACCTGCGTTCCCGGTACCGACACCAGCGCCACGGAATACGGTTTACCACCCGGAATTTTCGCGAAATCTGGCGGCAGATCGTTGCCCGCAAAAACCCACGGCGCTTCCAGGCTGCCGGCGCGGAACCAGCGTCCGGAGATCAAAACGTACAATTGATTGTCCGGCTTGTGGATGAAAAATGTGCTCTGCGTATTGGTCGCGTAGGAAAGATTCGTTCCCGGAATCGGTGCGTACACCGGTTGTCCCCGGAACACGATCACTTCAGCCGGTTTCTCCGTAACAAATACTTTCGGCGCAGCCTGCGCGCCCGCCGGCGGCGGTATCGCCTTCAAAACATCGTCCCAATTCTGGCCCTTGGGCAGCTTGGCCATATCGGCCGGCAGCTTGGTCGTGACCGTCCAGGGTCCCGCGACCTCCTTCGATTTCAGCCAGGTTTTACCGTCGAGCAAGAAATAATTTGTGCCGTCGTAGAAAAGATCCCAATTCGTATTGACCACATACTGGATCGACGTGCCGTCGATCGGGGCCAGTACCGGCTTGCCGTTGACCATCAACGAAATCGCCGGCACCGTGCTCACAAAAATTGTGGGCACGTCCGGGCTCACCGGAATCGATTCGATCGACGCATTCGCTTTCTGCAGGCTCGCGATCATCCGGTCCAGGCTGATGTTGAAAGTCATGGTCGGATAAATCTGGTGGATGCGCTGCTGCATAGCCTGGTCTTGCGCGGGCTCCAGGCCCGGGAATCGCGAATTGAGCACTTCGATGTCATGCACGTAGACCGTGCGCAGGCTCACGTTCGCATTAGTGGCGGCCTTCCAGGAAATCACCCCGAGAATCGGCTGGCCCCCTTGCGGCGTAATCGAAATCGCCGTATCGGCCACCAGTTCGCGGTATTTTTGCCAGCTCTTCAGTTGCGGCTGGTACACGATGACGTGGTTGCCGTCTCGATCGATAACCTTCGGCCACGAAGGCGGAACGGGCGCGGACGCTGGAACCGCACTCGCCGCCACCGCAGTCTGCGCCGGAGCGAAAGGAACCACGCCGGCGACGAGGCACACCATCACGGCCAAAGCCAGAAACGCTTTCCAGTTGTTCATCACGTCCGCCTTATTCACTTGTCGGGGTAGAGGCCTAAGCGGCGGCCATCTTACCTCGGTTCATTCATTTTTCGCGCATAAATGCGGATTTCCCGCGGCCGGTCCGCGGCGCGATCTGTTTTTGTCTTTACGGCGATTCCGGGCTCCATTACTATCCCTGCCAAAACGCTCGACTTGGTTTCGCGACCGCCAGCGCCGCGAAAATCCCGAAGATATTCGAGGTCACTTGCTATGAAAATTCGTTTCGGCCTGCTCGTGTTCGTCGCGGTTCTTTTTTTTGTGTGGATTGCCGCGGATCCAGCCCACGCTCAGGCGGCGCCGGCCCAATCCACGCCGGTGACGCATTCCTTCACCAAAGACACGGTGATTTACGTCAGCGATTTTGAACTCGACGCCCAAGACGTGGCCGTGGACCAGGGCGGAGTGGTCGGACAAAATCGCCCAGGACTCATCGAAAGGCCGCGCAAGCGAGAACAGCAGGACCCCGCAGCCCAAGCCAAAAAACTAGTCAACACCATGACCGAAAATTTGGTTTCCGATCTGCAAAAAGCCGGCTACCACGCGCAGCGCCTCGCCCCCGGCGAAGGGCAGCCCGCTTCCGGAGCTTGGGTCCACGGCGTCTTCACCGAAGTGGACGAAGGGAGCCGCATTCATCGCGCAATGATTGGATTCGGTTCCGGACAAGCCACCATGAATTTGTATGTGACGCTCACGGATTTGGCGCATCCCGATAAACCGCTGTACGACGTCTCGCAGTCCGACGCCAGCAAAGACAAAATGGGCGCGGTGATCACCCTGAACCCTTACCTAGCCGCCGCCAAATTCGTGATGGAAAAGAACGCTCCGGAGAAAATGGTGAAGAAAACGGCCGGTGAGATTTCCGCGCAGGTTGTAACCCAGATGAAGCAGTATGGCGCGATGCCGTCGCCCAAGTAAAAAGTAAGACGGCTCCGCTATTCCATTTCGAAAGTAACGTAGGTCAGCTTTCCCCCGCGCTCCACCTGCATCGTCGCAGCCTCGCCCGGCTTCAACTTATTGAACGCCGTCCGTAATCCATCTACGTTGATGATCTCGGCGTTTTTCAGCGAATGGATCACGTCGCCCACTTGCAGGCCGGAATCGACGGCGAGCTGATCGTTCACGATCGAAGCTACCACCACTCCCGATGGAATCCGCAAATCGCCCAGTAGCGATCGCACATCCGCCGAAGCCGTCAAACCCACAATGCCCAGCCGAGCGATAAGGTCTTTCGAGGGATCGGCCAGTTCCGAAATTTGGTCCGGCCCGTCTTTCGGCTCATAAACCGGCACATTCAACTCCAGTTTTTTGTCTCCGCGCAGAATTTGCAATTTCACCGAAGCAGCCGTGTCGCGCATATAGAGGCTCAACGCGAAAAGCGGCACGTTGTCCACCGCCAGCCCGTCGATGCTGACGATGACGTCCCTGATCTTCAAACCTGCCTGCTCCGCGCTGCTATCGGGAAACACGTCGGACACGATCACTCCGGTCTCCGTGGCCAGCCCCAAGCCTTCCGCCAGGTCGGGCGTGATGGATTGCAAATCCGCGCCGATGGTGCGTCGCGGCACTCGCCCGTATTTCCGGATCCGCTCGTAGGCATAGCGCACGATGCCGCTCGGAATCGCGAAGCCAATCCCTTCATTTCCTCCGGACTTGGTGTAAATAAAAGTGTCGATCCCCACCATGTTTCCGTCCAGATCCATCAGCGGGCCGCCGCTGTTGCCCGGATTGATCGCTGCATCGGTCTGGATGTACACCATCGGATTTTCCGGGTCGGGCTGGCGCGCGACCGAACTGACCAATCCAAACGAAACGGAATTCTCCAGTCCCTCCGGACTTCCAAACGCCAAAACGATTTGGCCTTTTTGCACCCGCGCGTAAAGTCCGATGGGAATGGTCGGCAGCCCGGTCGCTTCTACTTTCAAAACCGCCAGGTCGATCTGCTTGCTGAATCCGATGACCTTCGCCGGCAGAATCCGCCCATGTGCCCGTAATTGTGCGAACGGCTGCGAATCTCCGGTAGGTGGCGGAGTCAAACGCACCCGCACGCGATCCGAGCCTTTCACCACGTGATAGTTAGTGATGATATAGCCGTCGGCCTCGACGATGATCCCCGCTCCCAGACTGCGCTCACGTCCCACCGCGCTGCTCGCATCTTTGTCGTCTTCATCTGGCGCGCCAAAGCCAGTCACCATCACCTCGACGATCGCCGGCGAGACGCGCTTCGCCAGATTCACGAAAGTCGCACTCATCTCGTGAATAGCTTCCGATTTTTTTTCTGTAGCCGCGGCCTGAGCCTGCACCGCCGAGGGAACTGCGCCAAGAATTAAAAGGGAAGCGGCCACGATTTCGCCCAGCCGCACCAGAGCAAAACGTTTCACCAACAAATTATCGATCACGATATTTCGCCTTTGGGTTGCGGGGTCAAAGTAACCGGCCCATGTTTTTCCACCGCGCCCCATGTCACAATTTTCAAATCGATTACGAAAATCGAGTACAGCACCGGCACGAGCAAGAGTGTAATGAACGTCGCAATGCCCAGTCCGCCGATCTGCGCGTAGCACAGCGGTTGCCACAGCGGCCCGCCGTGCAGCGCCAGCGGGATCAACGCCAAAATCGTCGCGCCTACCGTGATTAACACCGGCCGCAACCGCACGATCCCCGCATCGAGCAGCGCCTGCTCCAGCGGCTCGCCTTTTTCGTGCATCTCCTCGATGAAATCGAACAGCACGATCACGTGGCTGACGATCACTCCGATCAAACTGGCAATTCCCAAAAACGCCATGAACCCGAACGCCGAGCCCATCAGATACAGCGCGATTAACGCGCCCGCGACGCCGTAAGGAGCGGTGGCCAGCACCAACAGTGGCTTGATCGAATGCCGGAACTGAAACGCCAGCGCCAGAAAAATCAGCGCGATCGAAATCCCCATCACCGCGCTTAGATTTTTGAAGCCCTGCACCTGTTTGGCCTGCTCGCCGCTGATCACGATGTTGTAACCCGGCGGCAAAGTCTTTTGCAGGTCCGCCAGCCGCGACGCCGCGGGCGAAAATACTTCCGAAGGCAGCACCCCCGGAGCCGTGAAACTCTGCACCGAGATGGTCCGGAAATGTTCCAGATGCCGGATGCGCAGCGTCTGCAGGGTATTTTCGATCTTCGAGACCGAAATCAGCGGCACCTTGTTCTGCGACGACGATGAATAAACATACAAATTCTGAATGTCGGATAGCGTGGCGCGCTCTTCCATCCGCAGCCGCGAAACGACGGGTATTTGCTGGTCGCCGCGCCGCAAGGTCGTCACACTCGCGCCGCTCAGCGCCGTGCTGGAAGAATTGGCTACATCCTGGTTCGAGACGCCCGCCAGGTTCGCGCGATCCGGGTCCACCGTCAGCGCCACCTGAAATCCATCCGGCCCCCAGTCGTCGCGCACTCGGGCCGCTCCCGGGACCGAATTCAAGATGGCCGCGACTTTTCCCGCGATCGACCGTAGCGAGCGAATATCCTTTTCTTCGTCGAGCGAATTGATGTCGGCCAGCCCCGCGACCCGCAGTTCCACCGGGTAATCGACTGGATTGGTTTGTAATTGCCGCACGTCAACCCGTGCGCCCGCCACGCTCTGCGAAATTGCGGCCTGAAAAGGTCCGATCAATTTCGGCGTGTCTTCTTTGTCGTACAGCTCGATGATCACCTGCGCATAATTCAGCTGCTGCAGTTGCGGCGTAACGGAAAACCAGAAACGCGGCCCGCCTCCGCCCTCGAATGTCGTCAACGATTTCAGCACCGGCCGCGGCTTGCCATCCTTATCTGGATGTTCCTTCCCGTATTTCTCCGCCGTCGCCCGCACCGCGGCTTCTACCTGTGTCATCGTTTCGTTGGTCACGAAAAGGGGTGCGTCATTCGGCAGCCAGACATCCAGAAACGACAGATATTGCACATCGTCTGGAAAAAATTGCGTTTTCAGCCGGTGGCCGAAAAACAATCCCAGCGCCAGAAACAGCAGCGACACCGCGAACGATTTCCAGCGGTGATCGATCACGAACGTCCCCACCCGGTAGTAAAACCCGCTGAACCCGCGCGACCGCCGTTCCTCCATCGAAGCTTCCTTCTTTTGCGTCGGCCGCAGCAGGTAGTAGCCCAGCAACGGAATAAATGTCATCGACACCAGCCGCGAGGATACCAGCGCGCAGGTCATCACGATCGGCAGGCTGTACAGAAATTCCCCCGTCGTCCCGGTCAGCATCAGGAAAGCAATGTAGGCCACGATGTTGGTGATCGTCGCAAAAAGAATTGCGTGCGCCAGCTTGGTCGGGCCCAGCCACGCCGCAATCAACGGCGGATGATTCTCGGCCAGCGAACGTTTGATCGAATCGCCGGCGACCACCGGATCGTCGACCAGCAGCCCCAGCGCGATGATCAGCGTGGCCACCGAAACCTGCTGAATATCGATGCCCAGCAGATGCGCGAAGGCAAACGTCATGGCCAGCGTGATCGGAATCGAAATAGCCATCAACACCGCGGAGCGCCATTCCCAGAATCCAATCAGCGAAACGATTACCACCAGCGCGATCGCTTCGTACAGCGCATCCATGAACAGGTCCACATTTTCTTTCACCTGTCTGGGCTGGTCGGAAGTCTTCGCGACGATCAGGTCGGGCGGCAGGAGGGCCTTGGTTTGGTCCAGTTTCGCTTCCACATGCTCGGCGAAATTCGCGATTTGATCGCCCTGGCGCATCTGCACCGACACGGTCACCGCCCGCGTGCGTTGCCATTTCCCCTGCGCGTCGCGCCAGACGTAATAATTCAAGTACCGTGCGGGGCTTTGATACCCGCTGCGAATATCCACCAAATCTCGCAAGTAGATCGCGGCGCCGAAACTCGAAGTGCCGACAATCACGTTGCCGATGTCCGCCGGACTCTCGAACTCACCGGAAGGATCAATCAGAATATTTTTGGATCCGGCTTCCAGCGCGCCGCCGGGCAGGGTGATGTTCCGCGCGTTCAGGATGCTTTTCAGGTTGGAAGGTTGCAAGCCATACGACGCGAGGCGCTCCTGCGAGTAGTCCAGATAAATTTGTTCCGATAGCACTCCGGAGCGATCGACGCGCGAGACTTCCTGCGCGCCGGCCAGCGTGCGCTGCAGCAGGTCGGTATATTGATCGAGCTGGCGGTACGTATATTTATTCCCCGGCGCAGCCGCCAGAATCGCGCCCACCTTGGCCGGATCGCGAACCACCACCGGCGGCCACGAATCCGGATGAAATTCGGATTCGTGCAGCCTGCTCTCCACAAAGACTCTGCCCAGCGCGTAAATTTCCGCATCCGTCGCATTGGTCAGGCCGTCGGTGGCCACGAATCCTGGTCCGTGGAGCATTTGGGTTTTGCTCAACACTTGTTTTGCTTCCGCAAATTGCACGAATCCGCGAATGGTTCGTTCGACCGTGTCTGCCGGAGTGGACTCCGGGAAGCAGACCACAATCGAAACCGGCTGCCCACTGGCTTTCGATCGCTGTTGCGCGCGGGCCTTGGTTAGCGCAATTTCCACCGCGTGCGCGCGCACCGCAATGGTCGACGCATCTTCCAGCGGGCTGGCCACGGTCAACATCAACGCCGCGGTGTCCCCGAAATCGCTATTGAATTTGATCGGCCCGGCGCCCGACGGCAGGCTCAGCGAATTCAACTTCAAATTCATGTCGCTGAATTCTTTTTTGGAATCCTTCACCGTGTCAGAAAGCTGGACCTGCACGATCGAAATTCCCGGCATCGAGAGCGACTTAATCCCGAAATCTCCGCCCAGCGGCGCGCGAATATTGGGGTTTTGCGCGATGGTCGATTCGATCGGCCGGGTTACCAGTTGTTCCACCTGCTCCGCGGTCCCGCCCGGATATTGGGTAATCACCGAAGCCACCCGGACCGGAATGTCCGGGTCCTTGCGCTTGGGCATTTGCTGGTAGCCGTAAATCCCCAGCACCACGGTAGCGATCAGCAGGATCCACGCAATTTGGCGGTTTTCGACGAAGAAGCGCGCCGTATTGCGCTCGTTCTGAATCAGGTCTTCGTCGGTACGCTGCGCCATCCGCCTTCCCGCCCTAAAAAAAAAATTACTGAATAATTCGAACGACCTGCCCGTCATTCACCAGCGTCGCGCCATTTACCAAAACGCGGTCGCCCACGCTCACGCCTTTCGCCACGGCCACCATATTTCCGAAAGCCGCCCCAGGCGTCACCGTTCTCCGCCGCGCCACATCTTTTTCACCGTCATGCTCCGCCAGAAAAACGCTGAATGTTTTCGAACCGTCTCCCGACGATACGATCGCGCTGATTGGCACCACCATTAGCGGCGTCGCCAGCCGGGCCTGTCCCAGCACCAGCGTCGCGACCATCCCCGATTTCAAAAATCCCTGCGGATTGGGGAGCGTTACCTCGATTTGGAACGTGCGGCTTTTCTGGTCCGCCTGCGGCGAAATCGCCGTGATTTGCCCCATGAACGATTGCGGATACGTTTCGGTTTGCACCGCTTGCTTCTTGCCCAACGTCACCGCGGAAAGCACCGTGTCCGGAATTCCAAACACCGCTTTCACCGTTTGGGTCTCGCCGATCGTAAACGCCGTCGTCCCGCTGCCGACCAGCGCGCCCAGCTCAATATTCCGGGCCAGAACCTGCGCGTCAAAAGGTGCCCGTACTTCGCAATCCGCCAGCGATTGCTTCGCCTGCGCCACGGCCGCCTGTGCGCTCACCACCGTGCCCTGGCTCGAATCGTATTGCGCCTTGGCCGCGTCGTAATCGCTCTGGGTCATCGCGTTCGCTTTATACAGAGCCTGTGCCCGTGCGAAATCCTGACTCGATTTTTCCGCCCCGGCCTTGGCCTGCTCTAGCTGTCCTTTATATTGGTTCAGCGCGTCGCGATAATCCGACTGCCGCACCGTCGCCAGGACCATCCCTTTTTTCACCCAGTCGCCCTGCTGCAGATTGCGCACCCGCCCATCCACGCCCTGGAGCTGCAAAATACTGGTCACATATCCCGCGGATTTGAACGCCACGGGAACCTGCTGGTAGGGCACGATGCTCGCCGAATAGTTCACGCCTTCCGCACCCGAATATTCCTGCACCTCGGCGACCGTCACCGGAACCAGCGGCGCCTCGGGAGGTTTGCTCGGCGCCTCGCAGCCCACCTGCGCAAAAACAAAAACGAAAAATATCAGCGCCAAGCATCCGCGGAATTTGCCGTGTAGATTCATTTAGTTTTCGCCCAGCGCTTTTTCAAATTCGGAGCGCGCGCTCCAGAAATTCGACAAGGCCTGCTGATACTGCGCCGCCGATTGCGCCATGTTGGCCTGCTCGGTCTGCAGCGCGCTCAATAGCGCTGCCTTCTGCTTGTATTGCTTCATCACCACTTCCAGTTTTTCTTTCTCCGCCTGCTGCCCCAGTTCCGCCACTTTCAGCCCGGCGCGCGCCTCGCGCAATTTCCGGTAACGATTATCCAGATCGATCGTCACCTGGCTGCGCGTCTCCAGTAGATTCAGCTGGCCCTGTTCGATCCCGCGCTGCTTCTCGTCCAGCAGATGCCGCTTGTTCCCCCAATCGAAAATATCCCACTTGAACGAAATCCCCAGCGAGTTCACGTTCGAAGGAAACCCCTGAATCGTAAACGGCGAAAAAAACAAATACTGGATGCCCACTTCGGGAATGTACTGCGCCTTCTGCAGCCGCTTGGCGTAAACCGCCTGATCGATTTTTATCTGCGCCTGGCGAATTTCGGTTCGATTGGCCTGCGCGCTCTCCCGCGCCAGCTCGATGCTCTGTTCTTGCGGCAGCGCTTCCGGCACGCCGCTCAAAGTGAAATCGGTGCGAATATCGCGCCCCATTAAGTCGTTCAAATTTTCTTTTTGCGTTTCGAACGTATCCTGCAAGGTGACCACTTGCAGTTCCGCCTGGGCCAGTTGCACCTTTACGCCCGTGCTTTGATATTGCAGCACCGTTTTCTGCTGGAGATAGGAGGTGGTGGTGCGGTCCGTCTCCCGCAGCGCTTTCACATTTTCGTTCGCGGCGTCCAGAGCGCTCTGCGTCTGCAGCAAACCGTAGTAAGCCTCTTTCACCGAATTCGTGATCTCTTGCCGCTGCTGCCGCAGTTGTTCCTGGCTCAGCGTTTTCCCCACTTTCATCAGTTCGACATTCAAATGCACGCTATAGAGCTGGCTGAGCGGCTGGCTAATCTGAATGAAACTCATCGCCGAGAAATGCGGATTCGTGGTGATGGTCGAATCCTGCGCCGGCACCGGCGAGCCATTCACCAGACCAAAGGCGTCCTTGGGCACCGTGATGCTGATCGGCGTGAGCAAACCCGAACCGCTGAGCTGCACGTTGAATTGCGGATAGCGTTGGGTTTTCGCCGCCAAAATCTGATCGTTGGAAAACAGCACGCTTTGGCTGGCGATTTTGATCAGCCGATTACTTTGCTGGGCCTCGGCCAGCGCGGTTTCCAGGGTCAATACTGCGGGGGATTCCGCCGAGGCGACCTGCGCCGCCGCGCTGCCAGCAACAGTTGCAAACAGAACTGCGACAGGAAAAAAACGCGCCGCCACAGCCAGAAAGATCCGGCGCGCACTCCCTTCCGGCATTTGCGGTTTGCTCACGGCGGAACGGCTCTCGACCAGACGAGGCTCGGGCCTCCTGCCAAGAACGGTGCGCGGAATTTATACCGCGCCGCGCGCCGCTGTCAATCAAAGTGTCGCCTTTCGAATTCTCGAAAAATCAATTGCCGCGCCAGTCTAGCCGGAGGTATGCTGCGCTCCATTGCGGTGGCCGGCGGCCGTTGAGCAGGACTGCGTTCTCCAGAGAAATCCATTCGAACGCTTTTCGCGGGCAGCGATTGCTCATTTTTTGCCTGGCAGGCTCGGTCCCCAATTTGCGGAGGATTTTATGCGAAATCAAAAGATGAAGGCCGCTGCGCTCCTCGCCGTTTTTATTTTCGTCGCCTGTGTTGCCGCTGCGGCGGATATCGCCAACGTTGCCGGCACCTGGAATTTCAAGGTCACTGGCGATTCCGGAAACGCCGACCAGACCATCGTCATCAAGCAGGATGGGACAAAAATCACCGGCACCTTCAAAGGCCCGCGCCAGTCCGGCACCATCGACGGCACGGTCGACGGCAATAACATTAAATTCCACGTCACCGCGCGCGCCGGCATCGACTACACCGGCACCGTCGACGGCGACACCATGAAAGGCACTCTGGCGGCTCGCGGCAAAACCGGCGATTGGACCGCCACACGCGCGAAGTAAACTCCACGAACGGCCAAGAAAAAAAGCGAGGGGACGAATATGAAAGAGCACTTGCGGTTCGGTTCGCCAACCAGAATGAAGACCAGAGCGCTCGGCGTAGCTCTGGCCTGCCTCGCCGGCCTTTTTGCCATGTCGCTGTACGGCCAGGCCGGCGGGGACATGCAAGCGAAGCTCGGTGAGCTGAAAGCCTCGATGGCCAAGAACAAGCAAGCCCTCGCGCAATACACCTGGCACGAAACCGTCGTGATCAGCCTGAAAGGCGAGCAAAAAAAGACCCAGAACTACCAGGTCCGGATGGGTTCGGACGGCAAACCGCAAAAAACTTCGCTCGATCAGCCCGCTCAGCAGCAACAAAATTCGGGCGCTCGCGGCGGCCGCCTGAAACAGCGCATCATCGAAAAGAAAAAGGAAGAATACGAAGACTACGCCGAATCGATGAAGACTCTCGCCGGGCAATATATTCCGCCGGACAAGGACGCGATTCAGGCGGCCTACGGCAAAGGAAATGTCTCATTCTCCCCCAGCGCCGGCTCTCCCGATGAAGTCAAAGTTACAATTACCGATTACCTCAAGCCGGGCGATTCCATGACCATCTTTTTCAACAAAGCCCAGAAGCAGATCAGCAGCATCAAAATCGCCAGCTACATGGACGACCCCACCGACGGGATGAATCTCTCGGTCCAGTTCAGTTCGCTTCCTGATGGCACCAGCCACGTTTCCGCCGTCACCATCGACGGCGTAAAAAAACAATTGATGATCGCCACCCAGAATTCGGACTACACCAAGCTGTAAGCGGGCCCGCGAAAACCCTGGCGCTGATGGTCGATTCAGCACTCGTTTTTGCACTCAACTTGACCCCGGCCTGTGCCAATATAAGCTTGTATTCCCTTCCGTAACCGTTGCGCGACTACGGCTGCCTCTCAGCCTTTTAGGGTCGCGCCGGATTCCATATCCCGTTCCACTGGCCGCCAATGAGAATGCTGGCTCTACTTAGGTCACTTATTCTGCGCGGAGATCCCCGCCTGCGAGGCCCGCGCTGATGAGCGACCCATCGATCAAAATTCTGCTGGTTGAGGACAACGACGACGATGCCCTGCTGCTCCGCTCCATGATGGGCCGCCGCGGTTCGGTCGCGGCCAAGTTGGAACGCGCCAAGTCTGTGCGCGAGGCCGAAGAATTTCTGGCTCCGGAAAATTTCGACATTATCCTTCTCGATCTAGGTTTGCCCGACGCCCAGGGGATCGGAGCTTTGCGCCGGGTGCGGTTGGCCGACGATGAGTCCCTCGCCCAGCAGGTTCTGCGCGAAGGCGCCCAGGATCACCTCATCAAGGGCCAGCTTGAGCCGCGTGCATTTTTTCGCGCACTGCGCTACACGATCGAACGCAAGGCCAGGGAAGAAGCGCTCTTCGCCGAAAAAGAGCGTGCCCAGGTCACCCTCAACAGCATCGGTGATGCGGTCATTTGCACCGATAATTTTGGAAATGTCACTTACCTCAATGTCGTCGCGGAAAAAATGACGGGTTGGTCGCTGCTGGAAGCGGCTGGCCGGCCGATGCCCGAAATTTTCAAGATCCTGGATTCCCACCGGAACTACTCCGATCTGGCGAATTTGGCCGTTGAACTAAATCAGAAACACTGGCCCTCCGACTGCTTCTTGATGCGCCGCGACGGCGTCGAAATTCCCATAGAAGACTGTATTTCCCCGATTCATGACCGTGAAGGCAAAGCCTCGGGAGCCGTGATCGTGTTCCGTGACGTCAGCGAAGTTCGAGCGATGACTCGCCAGATGAGCCATTCTGCCCAGCACGATTTCCTTACCGGCTTGCCCAATCGCATGCTGGTGAGCGATCGTTTGCGCCAGGCGATCGCCTTGGCGCACCGTCGATCCACCAAGTTAGCGCTGCTGTTCCTGGATCTGGATGGCTTCAAACACATCAATGATTCTTTAGGTCATCTGATCGGAGACAAGCTCCTGAAATCCATCGCCGCACGCCTGGTTCACTGCGTCCGCGCTTCGGATACGGTCAGTCGTCAAGGAGGCGACGAGTTCGTCGTCCTTCTCGCCGAAGTAAAGCAGTCGAGCGACGTGGCCATCACCGCGAAAAAAATCCTGCAAGCCGTCGCCGAACCCCATTCCATCGATCAGCACGATCTGCACGTCACCACCAGCATCGGCCTCAGCGTCTATCCCGACGATGGCCTCGATGCCGAGACCCATCAAGAATGCCGACACGGCGATGTACCAGGCCAAGGAAAACGGCCGGCAGAACTATCAGTTTTTCAAACCGGCCATGAACGTCCGGGCCGTCGAGCGCCAATCCATTGAAGAAAGTCTGCGCCGCGCTCTGGATCGCCGCGAATTGACCGTGCACTATCAGCCCAAAATCGACTTGAATACCGGAGAGATCACCGGCGCGGAAGCGTTGGTTCGCTGGAACCACCCGGAGCATGGGCCGATTCCCCCCGGCAAATTTATTCCGGTGGCCGAAGACTGCGGCCTGATTCTCCCCATCGGAAATTGGGTCCTGCACGAAGCGTGCCGCCAGGTTCGCACCTGGGCGGATGCGGGCTTGTCACTCGCCAGCATCGCTGTGAATATTTCCGCCATCGAATTTCGCCATGAACATTTTCTCGACGGCGTATTCACCATCCTGCAAGACACCGGCTTAAATCCCCGGCGCCTCGAACTGGAACTCACCGAAACCGTGCTGATGAAGCGCGCCGAATCCACCGAGTCCGTTCTCAAAAACTTGCGCGCCGGCGGGGTCCATCTGGCGGTCGATGATTTCGGCACCGGCTACTCCAGCCTCAGCTATCTCCGGAAATTTCCCGTGGATTAGCTCAAGATCGATCAGTCTTTCATCCGCCAGATTACCGCTACGCCGGACGACACCGCGATCATCACCGCCGTCATCGCCATGGGCCGCAGCCTGAATCTCCGGGTCATTGCTGAAGGTGTCGAGACCCGGGCCGAACTCGAATTTCTTCAGGCTCATCGGTGCGACGAGGCCCAGGGCTATTATTTCAGTCGCCCGCTGCCGGCCCAGGAGTTCGCCAGGCTGCTCCGCACCGGCCTTTCGCTATGGTCCGCCGACCGTCGAAATCCTTCCGACGATATTCCCTCGCTCAGTCCGGTTCTGCGTTCGCCGTAGTTCGTTTTTACTGCGCCGCACGATTTCTGGATTTCAGGTAGGAAGGAATCGAGAGCACCCGTGCCGGGTCGCCCACCAGAAACGCCGCAAAACAAAGTGCCGGAACCAGGTGCTCCAATGACGCACCGAAATATTGCCAGAACGGCGCGTGCGCTCCGGGGTAATTCGAGGAAAAAAGCAGCGTCAACATATAGATCGCGCCGCAAGCGCTCGCCGGACGCACCAGAACTCCCAGAACCAGCGAAAGCCCAATCGCCAACTCCCCATAAGCCGTCAAAAAAGCGATCGCCGTCGCGTGCGGTAGCACAAAATTTCGCAGCACCGGAACCATGAACGGGTAAGCGCCTTCCGCCAGGAATCGGTTGATCCAGTACTGGAAGCCTCCGCCCAAAGTGAACCCCGTGCCGAATACCTTGTACTGCGCAAAAATTAGAAACAGTGCTCCCAACGAGATCCTCACCGCCGCCAGCGCTGCTGCATTTCGGTCCCTGATGTCAGCCTCCCCCAAAATTGAACCGCGCGTATGCGAACCATCCATTTTTGTTTAGCCCCAATCTAATCGCAAAGGAATCAGTCAGTTCCAAACCAATCCCCCGAATCCTCTCAGCACCTATTTTCACTAGTACAGCGAAACCTTTCGCCTTCTCTCGTTCTGTCTTAGAAAGAGCTTAGGAAGTTCTCCGCCCAATCCCCACCGTCTCCTGTAAAATTTTTTCTAGGCATTCAGATGAAATTAACCCGGAATTCCATCCTGATTCTTTGCGCGTGGACATTTTTCGTCGGCGGATTTCTCGTGTCGTCCATGCTCACTTCCCGCCTGCCCATGGTTGAAAATTTCAGCTACGTTCTGGCCTGTGTCGTTCCCTTGTTTTGCAATACCTTCTTGCTCTGGAACGCCGCCTCGCCCTACCGCCGTCAAAATGGCTTCTGGATGCTCTTGGCCTTGGGCTGCACCCTCTGGCTCTCCGGGATTCTCGTGCTCGTTTACACCGAGTTTGGTCTCCACCACCAGACCCAGCCGCCGTTCGCCGCCGATTTGCTCTTTTTTCTGCACACGGTCCCGTTCATGGCCGCCATTGCGCTCATGCCCCACGCCCGCAAAATGCGCGAAACTCTGCGCTTTGGCCTGATCGATCTGCTGCTGCTCGGAATTGTCTGGCTCTATATCTATATTTTCGCGGCCATGCCCTGGAAAAGCGTGCAGCACGAACCGGCGCTGTTTCATTCGCGCGATGTTACCGCATATTTCATCGAAAATTTGGTGGTCGCCATCGGGTTCGGAATTCTGTTTTTTCGCGCGCAGGGTTCCTGGCGGAAGATCTACGGAAATCTCTTCGGCGCCTTTTCCTTGTACATCTCCGGAATTTTCGTCCTCGATCTCGCCATTCGCCACAAAATTTCCTACGACGGATATTTGCTCCGCCTGCCCATGCTCTGCGCCTTCGTGTGGATCGGCGTCACCGGCATCATCGCCCGTGATTTGAAATTTGAACCCGAACCGATGACCGCGCCGCTCAAGCGCGATACCCAGTGGCCCACGCGTCTGGCCCGCATCGGCTGCCTGTCGGCTCCGCTCCTGGCGATTTGGAACCTGGAACTCAGCGATGCGCCCGTCCCGGTCCGGAAATTCCGAATGCTGGTGACCTTGACCGCCATCTTCATCGTCAGCGCCCTGGTCTTCCTGCGCCAGCATCTCGTTTACCAGGAACGCACCCAGCTGGTCCACGACCTCTGGGATTCGCTCGAGAACGTCAAGCGCCTCCAGACCCATTTCGTTCAATCCGAAAAGCTCGCGTCGCTGGGCCAGCTAGCCGCCGGCGCCGCGCACGAAATCAATAATCCGCTTACCGCCATCCTCGGCTATTCCGACCTGCTGACCCTCGAGAATCCATCCGAAAGCCGCGCCTATTCGCTCGGCCAAAAAATTCGCGAACAGGCGCGCCGCACCAAGGAACTCGTCACCAACTTACTCAGCTTCGCGCGCCAGGTGCCGGCCGAAAAACAGTTGCTGGATCTCAATACCGTGCTCACCGGCGCGGTCCAGTTGCGCAATCTCGATCTACGCGAAAAAAATATCCGCATCGAACTCGAGAATCGCAGCGTCCTGCCGGCGGTCCGCGGCGATCCGAATCAGCTGCTCCAGGTTTTCTATCATCTGATCAGCAATGGCGTCGACGCCATGGAGTCCGCCGGCGGTGGTGTGCTGCTGATCCGCACGCTCCGCGAACGCGGCCTGGTCATCATCGAATTTTCCGACACCGGCCCGGGCATGAAAGAGCCTGACAAAGTTTTCGATCCTTTCTACACCACCAAATCTGTGGGCAAAGGCACCGGCCTCGGCCTCAGCATCTGCTATGGTGTGATGCAGGAGCATGGCGGCAATATTCTCGGCTTCAACCGCCCTGAGGGCGGCTGCACGTTCCGCCTGGAATTGCCGGCCGTGATGGCCGTATTCCCGCAGCCCAGCGTTCCACTCGCCCCCAGCGTCAGCTCGCACTAGATTTTCGTTCGGTCCCCGCGTCGTGTGCTAGAGTCGAAAATTCCATGAGCGCCATTTCAATTCCAGTTGCGGCCGCGCCGGCCATCGCTACCGAACACCTCACCCGCCGCTTCGGCGACCTCACCGCCGTGCAGGAGGTGAACCTGCGCGTGGCGCCCGGGCAGTTTTTCGGCTTCCTGGGTCCCAACGGGGCAGGGAAGTCCACCACCATTAAAATGCTCACTGGTTTGCTCGCGCCCAGTTCGGGCCGCATGCAGATTCTCGGCAGCGACTTCACCGAGAATCCGGTCGAAGTAAAACGCCAGATTGGCGTGGTCCCCGAAGGCATGGCGCTTTTTGGCCGGCTCACTGGATCCGAGTATCTGAATTTCGTCGGCCGCATGTACGGCCTCGATCGCGACACCGCCGCAAAACGCTCCGCCGAACTTCTCGAATTCATGCAGCTCACCGACCAGCCCAAATCCCTGGTCACCGATTATTCCCACGGCATGCAGAAAAAACTCGCTCTCGCCGCGGCTGTGATTCACGGACCCAAGGTTTTATTTCTCGATGAGCCTTTCGAAGGCGTTGACGCCGTCGCCTCCAACACCCTGAAAGCCATGCTGCAAAGCATGATCGCCCGCGGCGCCACCATTTTTCTCACTTCGCACGTTTTGGAAATCGTCGAACGCCTGTGCAGCCACGTCGCCATCATTCATCGCGGTCAACTCGTCGCCCAGGGCTCGCTCGAAGAACTCCGCGCGGGCGTAGCCGCCCAGAGCGCTACCGCTCTGCTCGCCTCGGGCGCGGCTCCCGGCGATCAGCCTGCGTCCGGCGAAAAACTCACCCTCGAACAAATTTTTCTGCGCATCGTCGGTGGCACGCGCCGCCCCGATCAGGAACTCTCGTGGCTCGGCTAGATTTCAGTCCCAGCATGCGCGAACAGTTTGCCGCCATCGGTCGCGTCCGCTGGCAGCTTTTCGTAAATTCTCTGCGCACCGTGCGTGGGCGACTGGAATTGGTCGCTCGCATTTTCATGTTTCTGGGTTTCGGCATGCTGGGTCTGGGCGGCAGCGTCGGCCTCGGCTTGGCCTCCTGGTATTTCGCTTCTCACGGCCAACCTGAATTCCTGGCGCTGCTATTTTGGCTCATATTTCTCTTCTGGCAATTTTTTCCCGTGCTGGCCAGCGCCTTTTCCGAAAATATCGATTCGTCCAACCTGCTGCGTTTCCCGCTGACTTTCCGCTCCTACTTTTTGGTCCGCCTCGCCTTTGGTTCGCTCGAGCCCGCCACCGCGATCGGCATTTTGTGGTCGCTCGGCATCGTGCTCGGAATCACGGTCGCTGCGCCTTCGCTGTTTTTTGTGGCGGCACTGTCCCTGCTGGCTTTCGCTATCCTGAATATTCTTCTCGGCCGCATGGTTTATGTCTGGGTCGAAAGATGGCTGGCCCAGCGCCGCACCCGCGAACTTCTCGGCGTCATTTTTTTTCTCTTTATCATCAGCTTTCAGCTGATCAATCCGCTAATTCTTCACTTCGGCAAACGCGCCGGCCCCGCGATGTCGCACTTCTCCGCGCAGGCCTTGCCCCTGCAGCGTTTCTTGCCGCCCGGCTTGGCTGCGGATTCCATCGCCAGCGCGCTGCATGGCGATTTCCTCCGCTCGCTGGGTGCCGTTCTGCTGCAATGCTTTTATTCCGCGATCATTCTAGGGCTGCTCAAGATCCGCCTCCGTGCGCAGTACCAGGGCGAAAATTTGAGCGAGGCGGTCGCGCGCACTGCCAAACCCGCCGCCCGAGGTGCCGCGCCCACCGTAGGCTGGAATATTCCTGGCGTTCCCGGCCCGATCTCCGCGGTCGTCGAAAAAGAATTTCACTATCTCTCGCGCAGCGGCCCCATGCTTTTCACCTTCATCATGCCGGTGGTCGTTCTGGTGATTTTTCGTTTTGGTTCGGCCCGCACCGGCGATCCCGGCGGCATCCTTGCTCGCGCCGCCGATCTGGCTTTTCCCGTGGGTGCCGCCTACACCCTCTTGATGCTCACCAACCTGGTCTACAACACCTTCGGCGGCGACGGAGTCGGCGTTCAGTTTTTCTTTCTCGCTCCGCTGCGCTTTCGTGAAATTGTGCTGGGCAAGAACCTGGCTCACGCCATCATCATCGCCATCGAAATTCTGCTGGTCTGGCTGGGCACCTGTTTTCTTTACCGCCCGCCTTCCGCCGAGATCGTGGCCGCCACCCTCACCGGCGTCACCTTCGGCCTCCTCGTGAATCTTGCGGCCGGCAACTTGCTCTCCCTCTACACTCCGAAAAAAATCGACTACGGCACCTTCGGCCGCCAGCGCGCCTCCGGCACCACCGCCATCGCCAGCCTCGCCATTCAAGCCGTCGCCATCGGTCTCTGCGCTCTCGCCCTCATCGCCGCCCGAGCCTCCGGCCGCATCTGGGTCGCCACCCTGCTCTTCCTGTTCCTGATCGTTCTCGCCGCCGTCGGCTACATCCTGGTCCTCAATCAAGTCGACTCCATCGCCCTCAAGCGCCGCGAAGCCCTGATCACCGAACTTTCCCGCGCGTAATCGCAGGTTCCCGTATGAATCGTTTTCTTCCGGGACAAGACAATTGCCGACTTACCCCCTACCTTTCATTTGCGTGATCCGGACGACCGGGATACATTTGCGGCTCTTAGTGAATCAAGTCCCGAGGAAACGCATGAATCGATTCTTGGCCTTCATCTGGTCCACCCTTTGCTTCGCATTTCTTGTTTGTTCTTCAGCGTCAGCTCAAGCCGTTCCCGCTCCGGCCGTGTCTCACAACCCATCGCAGAACATCCTCTCGCAACTGGTCGACACGCCGGCAGTCTCCGGCTACGAGAGCGAACTGGGAAAAGCGATTCGCACTGATCTCGCCGCCTTCCATCCGGCGACCGACAACATGGGCAACGTGACCATCACCATGGGCGCCGGCTCCCCGAACCGCCTCATCGTCACTCCCATCGATGAGCCGGGTTTCGTCGTCAGCGAAATTACCGCCGACGGCTATCTGCGCGTACAGCGCCTGCCCCAATTCGGTCTGCCTCCGGTTTTCAACGAACTCTACGCCGCGCAACCCGTGAAAATCGAAACCACCGAAGGCAAATGGATCGATGGCGTAGTCGCCGGCCTCTCCGTCCACCTGCAGGGTGCGCATCTGAACGCTCCCAAGGCCGGAGACCTCGAAAATTTCTACGTCGATATCGGCGCGGCAAACGCCGCCGAAGTTCGCAAAGCCGGCGTCGACCTGTTAAGCCCCATCGCCATCAACCGCCGCTTGATAAACCTGGGCGGCGCCGACTTCGCCGGCGCGTCCGTCGGTGATCGCTTCGGCGCTGCGGCACTGATCGAAACCTTGAAACAACTCGATCCCTCAAAAATTAAGGGCACCATCACCATCGCATTCGTCGTCCAGCAGCGCACCGGCGCCCGCGGATTGCAGCGCATCCTCACCGCGACGCACGCCGACGAAATGATCTACATTGGCCGCCTGCTGCCCGGCGGCCCGATTCCCGATATGCCCACCATGCGTCACGCCCCCCGCCGCGAACCCGGCAGCGGCGTCCTCATCGGCGTGGAAAAAACCGAGGGTGTCCTCACTAGCTTCGGCTCCCAACTCAAACAACTCGCCGATTCCGCGAAAATTACCTTCGCTAGCGATTACTCCGCGAATCTCCTGCCGAATAGCTACTTGGCCATGCCGGCCCTTCCGGCGAATTGGGCGCATCTCGCGATTGCCACCGCCTGGCCCGACACTCCCGCCGAAATGATCGATTCCCGCGACCTCGAAAACCTGACCCAACTTCTGAGCCGTTACCTGCAGGGTTCCGAATCCGTGGCCAAAGCCATTCCTGCCGAATCGAATGCCGTTGCCACCACCCGAGCCGCCGCCGTCAGCTCCAACGCTCTTCGCGTCTTGGTCGAGGCCTATGGAGTGAGTTACCACGAGGACGAGGTCCGTCAATCGGTGTCTTCGCTACTTCCGAAATGGGCCAAAACCGAAACCGACGCCGCCGGAAATTTAATCCTCCATCTGGGCACGCCGTCCGCCGCCAAGACTCCCAGCATTCTCGTTGTCGCTCACCTGGACGAAATCGGTTTCGCCGTGAAATCTATCGCTAACGATGGCCGCCTCGAAGTCGAATGGCGCGGCAGCGGCTCCCTCAGTTATTTCGAGGGCCATCCCGCGCTGGTGCACACCGCCAAAGGCGATCTCGACGCCATCGTCGAGCCGCCGCTCGGCTGGGACACTCACGATTTCAAATGGCCGGATGACGAACCGCAAAAGCCCGACGCCAAAAATGTAATCCGTGTCGATGCCGGCGCGCGCAACCCGATGGACGCGGCCAAACTCGGCATCAGCGTCGGCGATACCATTACCATCCCCAAACGATATCGCCCGCTGCTCGGCACTCGCGCCAACGGCCGCGCTTTCGACGATCGCGTGGGAGCCGCCGCCCTCCTCTCCGCGGTCTGGGCCCTCGGCGCGCCGCTGAAAGATCGCGACGTCACCTTCGTCTGGTCCACCGGCGAAGAAGAAGGCCTGGTCGGCGCCGGGAAGCTGGCCAATCGCCTGGCCGCCGAAGGCCATACTCCCGATTTTGTCTTCGCCGTCGACACTTTCGTCAGCTCCGATTCGCCCCTCGAATCCAAACGCTTCGGCGATGCGAAACTCGGCGACGGTTTCGTGATCCGCGCCATCGACAGCTCGAACATCGCGCGCCACGATCTGGTCGAACGCGTGATTCAACTCGCCCGCAAAAATAATATTCCGGTTCAGTATGGAGTCACTGCCGGCGGCAACGACGGTTCGGCGTTTGTACGTTATGGCTCGGCGGATATTCCGCTGGGTTGGGCGCTGCGTTATTCCCATTCTCCCGCCGAAGTGGTCGACACGCGCGACGTGGACGCGCTCGGTCGGATCGTTGCGGCAATTGCCAGGAGTTGGTAGGTCACCGGCGATCGCAACGTCGCGTCACGTGCACACTTGTTATTCACGGCAGTTTGCTATAATCCCGCGCCGTGAGTGACCCAGCTTTCAAACCGCCCCGCTACATCGTCATCGAAGGCCCGATTCGCGTGGGCAAATCGACTCTCGCTCGCGAGCTGTCGGAGCAAATGCACGCCCGCCGCATTTTCGACGCGGACGACAATCCCTTTCTCGCCGACTTTTACGACGAAAAACCCGGCGCGGCCTTCGCCGCCCAAATGTATTTCCTTTACGAACGCCATCGCCTGTTGCTCGAAACTCGCCCGGAAGACGCGGCCGCGCCAGTGGTCAGCGATTTCCTCTTCGAGAAGGACAAGATTTTCGCCTATCTGAATCTCGACAACGAAGAACTGAAACTCTACGACCGCTATTTTGAAATGCTCCTGCCGTCGGTGCCTCAGCCCGATCTGGTGATTTACCTGCAAGCCAAACCGGAAGTCTTGCGCAAGCGCGTCACCAAAAAAGGCGATCCCGCCGAAACCCAGATTTCACCGGAATACGTCGAGGCCGTCGCCAACGCCTACGAGCATTTTTTCTTCCGCTATTCCGGATCGAATCTGCTGGTGGTGGACACGTCGGAGATTGATTTCGTCGCCCGCAATCAGGACCTGCAGGAGCTTCTTCGCCGTCTGCGTCAGCCGGTGAAAGGCACGCAATACTTCCTGCCTTTGGGCCAGGGCTAGTCACACCCAACCGCCAACGCTTACGAAGGAAACTCACCACGTTGAAGAAAGAAGGGGGACCGGGACGAGCGGCCCCGCCAGGCTACTCGTCCCGGCACTGCGCACTGGGGAATATCGTTGTAAAAATTTCTGCCGGCTGCTTTTACTCCGGACTAAACCAAAGTTTTCAGCGGCATATTTCGCGCTCCGCTCAAGCCGCTTTGGGTGGCCCGGTCAGCCGCTGACGCCATTTGCCCAGCGTCCGGTTCACCGGATGGCTGCGATGCAAAAATGTCAGCACTGGCATGCGCCGCACTCCAATTTTTTCCAGCGCGCGCCGGATCCGGAAATCGCGCCCCGCCGAAATTAATCCCTTTTCCAATGTCGAAATCGCGTCGGTCGTCCGCCCCGCCTGGTAATACACTTCCGCCAGGTTCAAATACAGCTGTGCGTGATTGTGTTTCATGCCCAGCGCTTCGCGGCACAGCGATTCCGCGTCTCCAAATCGTTTTTCAGCCAGCGCGGCCAGCAGGCCGGTATACGACAAATAAAATGGGTTTTTGGGGGCGATACCCAGCGCTCGCCGGGCGTGTTGCAGCGCGTCTTCCGATTGTCCATCGCGGAGGTTTTTCAGGCATTCCTTGAAGTCGTTCATTCCGGCGTCGGAGGGGGATGTGGTTCCAATCCAGTGTGACATAAGCACCGTCCTTGCCTCGGGGACCCGTAAGAGGCGCTGAAGAAACACTACAGGCGCTCGTCGAAGCTGTGAATAGAACGTAGGTGCAGCTTTCAGGCTAGAACCTTTTACTGTACGAAATGACAGGCAAACATCCGGCTAACTGGTTTGGCGCGCGCTCTTCAGAATTTCAGATGGAATCCGCGAACGCGCCAAGTAACCCGAACGATCAACGAGTCTTAGCTTGCGGCAATTACGCCTGGACGCTATTCTCCCGATGGATTTGAGCCCGCCACCAACTCGGCGGCAGACTCATACTGGGGAGTCTCGGGGGACAAAAAATGACGGACTGGACGCGCAGGAAATTTTTCTTTTCGACCCTGGGCGCGGCGCTCGCTGCCAGCACTCAGCGTTTGTTCGGCGCCACGAGCTCTGCATCGGCGCCTGGAGTCTTCGCCGCGCGCCCAGCGGCCGCGTCGGATTTTCGCCCGATCATCATTTCCTCGGCCAATGGCGTCACCCATCTCGACGACGGTATGGCCATCTTGAAATCCGGCGGCGATACCCTCGACGCCGCGCTCGCCGTCGTCACCAAAGTGGAAGACGACCCAAACGACGATTCGGTCGGGTACGGCGGCCTGCCTAACGAAGACGGCGTTGTCGAACTCGACGCCTCGGTGATGCACGGTCCCACCCACCGCGCCGGCGCCGTAGCCTCCGTACAGAAAATCAAGAACCCGTCGCTCGTCGCCAAAGCCGTGATGGAAAAAACCAATCACGTGTTCATCGTCGGCTCTGGAGCCTTGCAGTTCGCGGAAGACGAAGGGTTCATTCCCATGAACCTGCTCACCGAACGCTCGCGGATTGCGTGGCTGGCCTGGAAAGCGCAATCCAGCGAAAACTGGCGTCCCGGCCTCGACAGCCCGCAATGGAAAGCGCAACTGGCCACGCTGCTCGACACTCCGGAAAAAATGGCCTGGCGCGAACACATCGAACAAGTCGTCGCCCATCCGATCACCGGCACCATCAATTGCCTCGCCGTGAATTCCAAAGGCGAAGTCTCCGGTACCACCACCACTTCCGGGCTGTCCTGGAAAATTGCCGGACGTGTCGGCGATTCGCCGGTTATTGGCGCGGGATTGTTCGTCGATAACGAGGTCGGCGGCGCCGGCTCGACCGGCCGCGGCGAAGAGAATATAAAAATTTCCGGCGGTCACACCATTGTCGAAATGATGCGCCGCGGCTCCTCGCCTACCGACGCCTGCCTCGAAGCCCTGCATCGCGTCGCGCGCAACTATCAGGCGTTCCCCGAACGCCTGAAACAATTCCACATTCAATTTTACGCGCTCAATAAACACGGCGAATACGGCGCGGGCAGCCTGTGGGGCAAGCATCCCAATGGTGCTCGCGTGCAGTACGCGGTCCACGACGGGACCAAAGCTCAGCTCTTGCCCACCACGCCGCTTTTTGATGAAGTCGGTGGAGACTACTGAAGCACTTTCCTGCGGTTTAGCGCTGCAGCACGTCAGTCGTCGTCAGTAGTGGACTACGTCCGACGCAAATACCAACTGGATGCCGCGCGCTTGCAGCCGCGGAACCTCCGCAGCCAATGCCGCGATCGTCGCCGGCCGCGGATGCCCGATCGCGATCGTAAATCCATCGCGAGCCGCATCGCGCGCGGCCAGCTCCAACTGCGCGACGATCGCCTGTCGCGTCTCCACATCATCCAGAAAAACTTTCCGTGATGCGGCCCGCACTCCGTCCCGTTTCGCTACGTCGTACGCCACGGTCTTCGCCTCGGTGCGGCTGTCGATGAAAAATAGCCCGCGCTCGCGCAGCAGCGGCATCAGCGCCTGCATCAGCGCCGCATTCGAAGTCGCCCGCGAACCTTGATGATTGTTCACCCCCGCCGCGTGCGGCACCGTTTCGAGCATTCCCGCCACCGTGGACGAGACCTGCCCGGCGCTCATCCCCACCCGTAATTCGATCTCTTCCGCCTTCGCCGTCTCGCCTTCAGACTCCATCGGAAGATGCAGCAGCACTTCATCACCCCGGCTGTGCGCTTCCTCCGCCACTTCGCTCGAAATCGGCAAATGCGGCAGCACCGAAACCGTAAGCGGGAAGGGAAGCGCGATCACCGCATCGGCTAAAGAACGGTCATAACCCATATCGTCAATCACGATCGCGAGATTGCCACTCCCGCGCACCTTCAGATTTCCTGGCGGCGTCGCTCGAACATTTTTGGAAACCGGAATCACTACGTGAATCGAATGAGTCCGAGTTCCGTTCAAAACGTAATCGAAACGCGATACGCCCGGCGACGCCACCGTCGTTAAAACGGTCAGCCCGTGACGCCCGGCGATCGCCGCCAGTGATTGTTTCAGAGTCACCGCTTCGGCTGGGGTTACCAGCGAAATGTAAATATCATCAACCGCGCCCGGGCCTCCACGTTTCGAAGCTTGCGCCTGAGGCCGCACGATGATTTGCGATTTGTTGTTGGTGATTTTCTGCGCGGCGGCAACGACTTCCGTCGTCACCGTCCGCAGGTCGTTTTTCGCCACGGGCTTTTTGGCACAACCTGCGAGAGCCAGCATAATCACGCAGAAAAACGCAAAAATCCGGAACACACCTCGACCCCGCGAAAAAATGCCATCGGCCTGCTGAAAATGAGAGAAGGTAGGGATACGCTGTCCGTTTGCAAAAAAAATGGGGCATAGGCGTCACCACCTATGCCCCGAATCGTCCTGAAATTACGCTGCTTTCTTTTCGATGACTGCGGCGTTGCCCTGCAGAATATCCAGCGCCTTCTTCACCACCGGATCGTCGATCGAAGCGCTCGGCATCGGCGTCTCTTTCTCGGTCGACTGCACGAGCAGATCTTCCACCGAAGGCCGAACCTCGACCGTCGCCGCCACTCCGTCCGTGGCGATGTTCTTGTTTCCCGGAGTGAAATAGTTCGCCACGGTCAGAATCAGCGCCGAGCCGTCGTCCATTCCGATTAATTTCTGCTGCGATGCGGTGCCGTAGGTCCGATCGCCCACCGTCGACCCGCGCTTGTTGTCCGCAATCGCGCTGGCCAGAATTTCCGCCGGCCCCGCCGTGCCATTGCCAATCAGTACCGCCAGGGGCTGGCTCCACACCACTTTCGCCGGATCAGCCGCCGAAACCACCGGAGTAACCGTCTGCCCCTTCAACGTCGTGATCGTGCCGGACTGCAGGAAAAGCTGCGCCGTCGCGATTCCTTCCTGATCGTCGCCCACCGCGCAATCGCGCAGGTCCAGAACCAGTTTCTTCGCGCCGGCCTTCTGCAATTGCACCAGCCGCTCGCGAATTTGTTTCGAGCTGCCGGCATCGAAGTCCGACACCCGCAAATACGCTACATCGCCCTGCAATTTATCTTCGACCACCAGCTTCGACGGTGCCAGCTTCGCCAAAGTAATCGTCATGTCCTGCGGTTCCGCTTTGCCCCGGCGAATTACCGATAGCGGCACGGTCGTCCCCGCCTGGCCCTTCAGCAGCAGTTGCGCCTGGTCAATCGCCATCTGGCTGGTGGTGAATCCCGCAATCTTTTCCAGGATGTCGCCGATGCGCAGCCCGATTTTCGCCGCCGGGCTGTCCGGCAACACCGCGATCACGCCGATATATCCAAACCGTCGCGTCAGCGCCAATCCCGAATCCGCCGGCGGATTGCTCGCGGTCTTTTCTTTGAAATCTTTGTATTCCAGCGGGCTCAAATACGCCGACTGCGGGTCCAGCGAATCCAACAGTCCATGCAGCGACCCGTTCGTCACCGCGTGCATGTTCGGATCGTCCACGTAATCGCGCTGGATGTGATCCAGCACTTCGCTATAAACCGTCAGCGCCCGAAACGCGTTGTCATTCGACGACTTCCCCAGCATGTAGCCGGCCGCGACGTACGCGATCACCAGCACCGAAACGCCAATCACAATCTTCTTGGTAAGTGAATTCATGAAATAGTCCTTCGTGCCGGGATCAGCGCAGGAAACCCCTAATTAGACGCGGAAACCGCGCTTCGGTATGCAACCCTGCCAAAACCCGATTATACCGGGGAAACCCTCGATTTTGCGACTATCTTAGCCGCCGGGTGCCCCTACAACTGTGGATTTCGGGGCGATGTTTCGGGTGCCGGCCGGGCGACCTTAGTGCGTTTCGCCGCCGCAGGAGGCCGCGCGAGCGAGGAGGAAATCGCGCTCGCGCGAATTTTGGGTCAGCGACGCCGCGCGCTGAAATTCAGCACGGGCCTCGTCGAGGCGGCCCAGCTTGCGCAGCAAATCGGCGCGAACGCTCGGCAGCAGGTGGTAGTTCTTCAGCGCCGGATCGCCGCCAATCGCCTCGAGTATCGCCAGCCCGGCCTCCGGACCTTCCGCCATGCCCACCGCCACCGCGCGGTTCAGCTCGATAATCGGCGACGGCGCAACCTGCGCCAGCGCAGCATACAATGCAGCGATGCGCGGCCAGTCCGTCGCATCGGCGGTGAGCGCGCGTGCGTGGCACGCAGCGATCGCCGCCTGCAGCGTGTACGTCCCAAAGCCGCCCATCGCGCGGCTCAACTCCTCCGCGCGCGCCAGCGCCGCGAGGCCGCGATGAATCAGCAGCTGATCCCACAGCGCGCGATTCTGGTCGAGCAGCAAGACCGGTTCGCCGTTTGCATTCACGCGCGCCCGCGCGCGCGATGCCTGAATCTCCATCATCGCGACCAGGCCGTGAACCTCCGGTTCATCCGGCGCCAGCCCGGCGAGAATGCGCCCAAGCCGCAGCGCGTCTTCGCACAGCGCGGGGCGGTGCCAATCGTCACCCGCCGTGGCCGAGTAGCCTTCGTTGAAAACTAGGTAAATCACCTTCAGCACGTTCGCGAGACGCGCGGAAAGCTCGGCGCCGCGGGGAACTTCAAACGGCACGTGTGCATCCGCAAGCGTGCGTTTGGCGCGGACGATGCGCTGCGCGATCGACGGCTCCGGCACCAGAAACGCGCGCGCGATCTCGGGGGTGGTGAGACCGCCGATCAGGCGCAGCGTCAGCGCCAGCTGCGCTTCGGTCGAGAGCACGGGATGGCACGACGTGAAAATCAGGCGGAGCAGGTCGTCGCCGATGTCGTCATCGAGCACGGAAACGTAGTCGGGCACGGATTTTTCCTGCTTCTCTTCCAGTTCGCGGCCAAGCTCGCCATGCTTGCGGTCGAGCAGCGAGCGCCGGCGCACCAGATCGATCGCGCGGTGTTTCGCCGCGGCCATCAGCCACGCGCCGGGATTCGACGGGACGCCCTCGCGAGGCCACTGTTCGAGCGCGGCAACCAGAGCGTCGTGCGCCAGATCTTCGGCGGCCGCTATGTCGCGGGTGATGCGCGTCAGCCCCGCGATCAATCGCGGCGATTCGATGCGCCACACCACGTCGATCGCGGCGCGGACCTCGCGATGCGGATTAGCGGGCGAATCGGTTGAGCGCGTGCCGGAAGACATGTCCAGCATCCATCTGAACATTTTTCACATGGCGCTGCAATCCGTGCCACGGCCCTAAACGCAGGCAGGTAGCAGACGCCGCATCAGGGCCGCGCTTCAGGCGTACCGGCCGAGTGTAATTGGTGTGGTCCGGCAAAGTTGTGGCCGGCATTACGACCGAATTTGTAAGCGGACCGGCTCGCGGCCCTCTCCGGCTTACTGCTGGGGCACGTTGGTGCCGGCCTCGTTGGTCTTCTTCTCGAACTCCTCGATGTTCTCCTGCGCCGCGGCGCCGAAGTCGGACATCTCAAAGAACCGGCGCACTTCAACCATTTCAATATCCTTGCCCGGAATGCGTGACGCCCATTGCAGCGCCTCTTCGCGCGACTTGACGTCGATCACCCAGTAGCCGCCGACCACTTCCTTCGCTTCGGGAAACGGGCCGTCGGTCAACTTGGATTTTCCGCCCTTGAATGTGACCCGGGCGCTCATCGTCGCCGGCGGCGTCAGGCCGTCCAGCGCCAGCAGCACGCCGGCTTTCTGCAGCTCCTCGTTGTACACCCTCATTGCTTCCATGTCGGTGACATCGGGTACGAACCCGGCCTTGGCCGTTCCGTAGTCCTTCGGATACATGATCATCATGAATCGCATTTTCTTCTCCTTAAGTGTCGAGCGGATGTCGTATCAGGGCCGCTACTTTTATATACGAGCCGGGTATGCGGTGCAGCCTCAATTACGCGTCGAACGGGGCAGGCCAGAATCGACACGCGCCCCACGAATTTTTTCGCGTGGCGTATCGCCACGGAAACACGTTATTTAGGCCTTGAGTGGTGCGGGGAACGCGAGCGCGAAGAATTGCCTCAACCGCGGGACTACGTTGAAGCTGCTGCCGGCGAGTTCACCGGACTAAACAACGCCTATTCCGCAAAATCCTCGCAAGCCGAGCTAACCGTGGGAAAAACGGGGATAACCTTGTCCACCTGCGTCATTTTCAAGACGCCTTCAACCATGCCCTTCACGCAAGCCAGCCGCAGCTTGCCATTCACCTTCTTCAAGTTGCTGAACGACTTGACGATCTGCCCCACAAATGCGCTGTCGATATGGTCCACTTTCCCCATATCAAAAATAATCCGCAACTGCTTCTTCTGGATGTGCGCGTCAATTTCCTGGTTCACGCGATTGCAATCCGCGCCCATGTGCACGTTGCCGCTCATTTCCATCACCCAGATGCCCGGCTGAATCTCTTTGTTTGAAAGGTTCAATTCTTTTTCCCTCGGTTCTCTGAAGCTGCCCCAAAAAAAACCGCGGCGCTAGCCTTCGAACGGGAATTGCCGGATCAAGCGCATACAATCCGAAAGCGCTTTCAAAATCGAATCGCCCCAGCCTGACGGCACAAATCCCGCCGTATTTTGATTCACCTGCTTATCCGCTTCGGCGAAAAAACGCAGGTGCTGCCCTTCCGGCGCGGTGGCAAACTCCTTCACCACAATCGCGAACGTAATATCCCGCCCGCCCTGCTTCTTGATCATCGTGAAGTGATGCATTTGCGCCAGACCCTCGGATCTCTCGGCCTGCGCGTATTGCCAGTCCTCCACGAATCGCCTCCTGCCAGCGTGCTGCAGAGTCCTAAACCCAGACAGTATCTGCGGAACGCCGAAATATTAGGCTGCAATACAGGTTAAGTCAATCGTGGCGGAAGTTGCGCTTGCGTTGGACTATTTGTGGGCTAAACGGTGCCGGTGTCCTGCCGGAATCTCAAATGCTTCCGGTTCCATCAGCGGAGTCGCCGCTGTGATGTAGGTCTGGCTGATGCGATCCTGCCAGGTAAAACGATCCTCATCCCAGAGCGCCCAGAAGAATCCCAGCAGCGTCGCGCCCGATAGTACGTAGCCGAAGCTGCGCCACAACAGTTGCTGCGTATCCGGCAGGCTGCCATCCAGCCGCACGATCGTCAGCCCCCGTAGTTGCATTCCCGGCGTTGCGCCCGCAAAAGTCGTGAAGAGGAAAAAGTATTGCGCGTAGAACAGAAAAAACGCCGCGAGATATACCGCCGCATCGACCCGTTCGACCACCACTTGTCCGCCCAGCGATCGGAACAATCCCAGAAACCCCGCGTAGGTTAGCGCCAGGAACAGCGCATCCAGCATTCCCGCGCGCCGTCGCTCTTCCAGGCTCGCCACCGGAACCAGCGCCGTCTGCGGATGGGCTCGCTCGCCCGCGCTCGCCGAAAAATCCAGCTCCGGCTGGATGTTGATTTCCACCCGCTCGTTCTGGCGCTGTTTTTGCACCGCCCGCTGCGCCGCCCGCAGGCGCAAACGTACCGCGTCTTCTTCGTAAAGAGAAATTTCGTGGGTCGTGACGGATTCATCCGGATCAGCCGGAGGCGCCGCAAAGGGCAGCCCTGATTGCGAATCGTCCGGACGCGCACGTCCCCGGCGCACCCGGTAGGCTTCCAGGCGGCGAGAGACTTCTCGGCGCCATTCCGGTTCGGCGGAGTCTGCGGTCTCGTCGGCTTCAATGGGCGCGGATACACCCACCGGAACCGCTTCGAGATTTTCGTCACCTTCGACGAGTACTGCGTCACAGAAATTGCAGTGGCTGGCGGCATCGAGCAATAACGCGCCGCACTGCTTACAAATTTTTATCACTGGTCGTTTTGCGCTGCGATAGTTCCAGTGACGGAACACGCCGATGTTATCACGCCCCGGAATCGCTCCATCCCAACAATCGCCCACCCTCCGTAGCGTATAAGGCAACTTGCCACACGCTTCGCAGCTCTTAGAGGATTGGCTCCGCACCCGCCGCCCAGCGGCTAAACTCCGGCCGTCGCCGATTGCGAGCCTGCCAACCGCGTGTTAGGCTCAGTTTTCTTTTTCAGGGGAATTTTTGTTTCTGACGCCGCGATGCCGATCGTAACCGTCTTGCGCTCTCTCCGCAAATTCGCCGTCGTCCCACCGCTGCTGCTGTTTTTGCTCGTCGCGCCACGCCCCATCCGCGCCCAGGTCAACGGAAATTCCCAGCCGCAGTCTTCGCCCGCCGACACTTCGAAAGCTTCAACGAAACCCCAGACTAAAAATCCGTCGCTCCCCGGTCCTCAAGCGAAACAGCCCGCCGCTGGCGCCACCCTCGAAGCCGACCAGCAGCGCCAGGTCGGCAAAATTTACTATGCCGACGGCCACGTCGACGTCCATTACGAAAACACCCGCCTGCGCGCCGATCATGTCGAATACAACGAAGACACCCAGGTCGTCCTCGCGCACGGCAACGTCCAGCTCGATTACTTAACCCAGCACGTCGAAGCCGAAGACGCCCGCTACGAAGTCGCCACCGGCCGCGGCACCTTTCATCACGTCCGCGCCACGTTCGCCGTCCAGCGCCGCCAGTCGCCCACTTTGCTCATCAGCCCTAACCCGATTTATTTCGAGGCCGAAACCGCGGACCGCCTCAACCCGGACACCTACAAAGTCCACAAAGCCTGGATGACCGTTTGCGATCCGCAGAAACCCACCTGGAAATTTTATGCTCCGGAAGCCACCGTCTACATGCGGGATTCCGTGCACCTCGAAAATGGAAATTTCCGGCTGTTCTCCGTGCCGGTTTTGTATTTGCCCTACGCCACTTTCCCCGCGGAAAAACAGCGCGCCTCCGGATTTCTGATCCCCGATATCGGCGACAGTTCCAGCAAAGGCTTAATCCTCGGCGACGCCTTTTATTGGGCGCCCACCGACTGGGCCGACTTCACCATTGGCGCTAACTATTACAGCCGCCGCGGCTGGAGCCAGCGCGCCGATCTGCGCATGCGCCCCTGGGAAAATGCGCGCCTGGATATCAACTACAACGGCGTCGTCGACCGCGGCCTGGAAACTTCCACCGGCACCATCAACCAGGGCGGGCACGAGGCTAAATTGCTTTTCACCGCGCTGCTCCCCGATGGCTGGCGCGCCGTCGCCGACCTCGACAACCTGTCGTCGCTCACCTACCGCATCGCCTTCAGCGAAACTTTTGTACAGGCCATCAACTCCGAAGTTCGCAACGCCGCCTTCCTCACCAAGAATTTTCGCGGCTTCAGTTTGAATTTCGCCGCCAACAGCTACAAGAATTATGTCAGCGCCACTCCCGACACCTTCGTCAGCCTGCGCACCGCTCCCGAAGCGCGTTTCAGCTCCGTCGATCAGGCTCCCTGGGAAAAACTTCCCATTTATTTTTCCTTCGACGCTTTCACCGGCGCCTCCCACCGCGAAGATACCGTCACCGGATTTCAGACTCCCAATTTCGTGGCCCGCACCGAATTCGCTCCCACCGTCACCATCCCGTTCCATTTCGGCCCGTGGCTCGATGTCACCCCCACCTTTACCTTCCGCACCACCTATTACGGCGGCCAATTGCAAAACGGCCTCTACGTCGGCAACGGATTCTTCCGCACCACCGAGGAATTTTCCCTGGATTTGCGTCCGCCAACCATCGAACGCGTTTGGGGCGACTCCACCACCGGCAAACGCTGGAAACACGTCATCGAACCAGAAATTATTTATACCGACGTAAACGGCGTGAAGGATTTCGCGCGCTTCGTGCGCTTTGACGAAGATGAAACGCTGACCGACACCAACGAAATTCAGTACGGGGTGACCCAGCGGCTCTATTTCCGGGAAGGCGACGGGGGCACTCAGGAACTCGTCAGTTGGAGTATCTCCGAAAAATATTTCTTCGATCCCAGCTTCGGCGGCGCGCTAGTTCCGGGCGAGCGCAACGTCTTCCAAACCACCGACAACCTCACGCCGTTCGCCTTTCTCGATCAGGCCCGCCATTTCTCTCCGATCGTCAGCGACATCCGCGTCGAGCCCGGCCGCCACTTCGATACCCAATTCATCGTCAATCTCGATCCGCGCCACGGACAACTGACCGCCATCGGCGAATTGGTGAAGTGGAAGCCCTATCGTGAATACTTCCTCACCGTCGCGCATTTTTCTGTCGTCAATTTGCCCACACCGGTCATCGATAATCCGCCGAACTTCGATTTTGAGCCGCGCTCCAATCAGGTGCGCACCCTGATCGGCTATGGCGATCTCACCCGCCGCGGATTCAACTCGACCTTTGGCGTCAGCTACGATCTCAGTCGCGGATCTTTTCAGAATCAGATCGCAGAAGTGGGTTACAACGGTTCGTGTTGTGGCCTCGGATTTGAATATCGCCGTTTTTCGTTCGGTAGCATCCGCAGCGAAAATCAGTACCTCATCGTTTTCCGCATCGCCAACCTCGGTTCGCTCGGCACCCTGCGCCGGCCCGAAAAAATATTCTAGCCTTCCGTCTGCTCGCGCTTTTCCATCAACCGCTGTCCCGCCGCCCAGCCGATCGCCCCCACCGCGATTCCCGCGATCACGTCCGCCACGTAGTGGTACCGCCCGTAAACCGTTGCCACGCACATGGCCGCAAAAAACGGCAAGCAGATCCAGAATAACCAAGGCTTGTATCGCCGCGCGGCCAGCAACGCGACCATCGATCCCGCCACATGCGCCGAAGGGAACGCCGCCCCGTGGACCCGCCCGAAATGCTCGACCAGTTCAATCGTCGCCGTGAATGGCCCACCCACCAGGGGGGCAAGATTTAAGGGTGCCAGCGAAAAATAAGGGCTCTCGATCGGGAAAAGTAACGCGATCACGTAGACCGAATAATGCGCGATAGCCGTCGCCGTCATCACCGTCCAGAACGCCACGAATTGTTTTTCGAAATATAAAATCCCCGGCAGAAGCACCAGGTACAAAAAATAAGTCATGTACGCAAACTGCATCGCGTCATTCAGCGTCGGGCTCGCAAACTGCGTCAGCCAAACCGCAGGATGTACCTGCGCCAGGTTGAAATCGAATTGAATCAGCCAGCGATCGAACCAGCCCGGAAAAATGGCGTGCACCAGCCCTTGCAGCTCTTCAAAAAAGAAAATGTAAAGCGGCAGCGGATACCAATGCCGCGCGAACTGCACCGCAAAGTTCCGCGACACCATCGCCCGCCGCGCCAGCAGCGCGATGCCCACGCCAATGGCGAAATGCACCAGCACGTAGCGCGGCGCATGCACTACGTTGCGGTAAAACAAAAGTACAATCGCTTCCACCCACGCCAGATACGCGTACGTTACCCACTCGAACGGCCCAGATCCCGCAACAGCCTCAGATAAAAAGCGGCGCCAGCTACTTGCCGGCTCGTCCGTCGTGATCCAAAAATCAGAGACGCCCTCCGCCGCCATCACACTCTGTAATTTGAAATCCAAACCTTCCGAGTTTTCCGCGCGCCGAGTTGCGCCGTCGCTGATCATCGGGTTTGCTCCCGGACCGCGGTCACGGAGTGCTGCTTAACCGTACCGAATTTCGAAAAATTCCCGGCGTGCGGATCGTTTGCCGGTTCCCATCGCTCGATTGGCCAACCCCGCTTGCGCGCCAGCAGCGCCATGCGTCGCGAAGGATTCACCACTTCCGGATGGCCCACGCATTCCAGCATCCCGCAATCCGCCACGGAATCGCCGTACGCATGGCTGTCATTCAGGTTCAGCTGGTGTTTCGCAGCCAGAACTTCGACCGCGCGCACCTTTGCCGCACCCACCAGGTGCTCTCCGGCCAGTTCGCCGGACCACATAGCGCGTGCTCGATGTTTGTTGGATGGCCGCGCGCACGCGGCCAAGTCCGTGGCCACCACTTCCACTTTCCCCGGCAAGAAATTTGCCACTGCCGTTGCCAGCGGCGCCAAAGTTCCGCTGACCAAAAACACCCGGTGTTTTAGGGATTGGTGCCAGACGATTCGCTCAAGTCCGCCGGGGGAAATGAATCCGCCCTCCCGATTCGAATGTTCGCAAGCCATCGAATCCGCCCATTCCGCCGCCAGAGAAACCGGAAGGCCCGCCAAATAAAATTTGTTGGTTTCGATCGCGGGCCGCCAACCCTGTGGCGCCAACCGAATTACGTTGAGCAGCCAGCGCCCTATGTTCCGGGCGCCAATCTTGTCGCGGCTCAAAAGGTAAAGGACAAACCGCCACTCCAAAGAACCCGACGGAACCAGCGTTCCGTCGATATCGAAAAACGCGCCGACCGTCCGCGGCTCGTTCACCGAATCACCGCAGCGGGCAGCCGTGCTGGAACTTTTTCAGCCGCCGCGAAATACCTGCGTCCGTCCCACACCACCGGCACCGCCCGGATCACGCAAAAAATCACCGTCGCCCAAACCACTCCGTGACCCGCACTCAGCAGCAGCTCTTGCGTGTTGAAACTGATCCAGCCCACGGGAAGATGCGCCATCGGCAGCAGCAAGCCCAAATAACAGAAGCACACGCATTTCAAACTCGCGTACGCTCCGCGGCTCGCTCGCGACCCCACCAAAGCCCGGCCCCATCCGGTCTCGATCATTCCGCTTCGCCCAAAGCCGCTCCGTCCGGCTCGTGCCGCCAGCGAACGCAGAAAATCCGTCAAGGTACCGCGCACAAAAAACAAAATCGGCACCCACAGCGACACCAGCCCGCTCACCGCAAAAAAAGTGAAGAACAGATTCTCGACCACCCGATCGCCGAGAATATCCAGTTGCGCGCCCAGCGGCGTCGCCAGCCCTCGCGTGCGCGCTACGTAGCCGTCCACTCCGTCCAGCGCGATCGCCATCACGGTCAGCGCCACCGCCACCAGATCCGCCGCGACCGAATGTCGGAAACACGTGAAGAAAGCCACCGCGACGAAAGCGGCAGCCACTCGCGCAACCGTGATTTGATTCGGCGTCATCCCTAGCCTCACAGAATTTGGGGCCCGCCCACCGCAACGATAAATTCCGGTCGCCAGCGGCTCCAGCGGCGGGCCCGTTCACCCCACAAAAGCACGAGCAACGCCAAGCGTCTCGTTGGTTTGATCCGTGTTTTCAGTGGCTTGCGACGCCAGACCCCGCGGCCATCGCCCCAGTAAGGTGGGAATTCACGACACCTGCCAGAAACCTGCTCCAATCGATCGCGAACAACTCGAGGGCAAGACATTGCGGACCTTGCCGCGCCGCAGGATTGTCTGCAAACCTCACCAAGATGTGGGAAAATCTCGGGCTGCGCGTGGAACGCTGCTGATTCCAGCGCATCGAACCAAGGTGGGCTCACTCCCGCCCCTGGCGGAAGTCAAACCAACCGCGAAGGATAGCTGATGGAAGGTATCTCGATCTTTGGAGCGTTTGTCGCCGGGCTATTTTCATTTCTATCACCCTGCGTGCTCCCGCTGGTCCCGGGTTACATGTCCATGTTGTCCGGGATAGGCGTTGAACAATTGAAGGCCGAAAATGCGCCGCGTGGTGGGCTGCTCTGGTCGGCTTTGGCTTTCGTGCTGGGTTTTTCGGCAGTTTTCATCGCATTTGGAGCGTCGGCCAGCGCGGTTGGGTCTTTTTTGCTACGCAACCGAGCCTCTCTCGCGCCCGTTGCCGGCGCGCTAATCTTGATGTTCGGCCTACACTTAACGGGCTTGCTTGCGAAAATTTCGATACGGATAGGCCTATTGATCGGCGCAGTTCTGATCGCCATGTCAGGGCTTCTAAGTCTCCGCCCTGCGATGTTCGGGACCTGGCTTAGACCTATCCACTTCTTTTCCATCGCACTGATTTTCCTGCTGGGACCTTCGCTCACCCGATGGCTCAATCGTGACATCCATTTCCGTAACCTTGGCAGCCAACCCGGACCTTTCAGCGGATTCCTCATGGGTTTTGCTTTCGCTTTCGGATGGACGCCCTGCATTGGCCCGATTTTGGCTAGCGTCTTGGCGGTTGCGGCTACCAAGGACACCGTCGGTGAAGGAATTTTTCTACTCGCCTGTTATTCGGCAGGTCTGGCGATTCCTTTTTTGGCTACGGCGTTCTTAATTGGCGGTTTCTTGAAGTTCTATCAGAAATTCCGCCGGTATCTTCACACCGTTGAGGTTTTGAGTGGAGCGCTGCTGCTGATGGTCGGGACACTGATATTTTTGAACCGGCTAACCTGGCTATCCGGAAAATTGACATTTCTAAACCAGTTCGCAAAGTGAGGGGAGAAGCTCAGATGAGTAAGCGCAGTTTGATTTTCGGCCTCGCACTGACGGCCATGATCGCGGCCGCCGGTTTTTCCGGATGCGGCTCGAAAAGTTCCGGTTCGCCCGCGCCCAAAGTTCTGGCGAACGAACCCGCCGTGACCTTCAAGGATCTTCGGGGCAACGATGTCGCACTCGACAGTTTGAAAGGAAAAGTCGTGGTGGTGAATTTCTGGGCCACCTGGTGCGAGCCTTGCCGCGTCGAAATTCCCTGGATGATCGGCTTCCAGCAGAAATATGCGGACAAAGGTTTCACCATGTTGGGCGTGGCCATGGACGAAGACGGAAAAGCCTCCGTCGATCCTTTCATCTCCTCCACGAAATTTGATGTCGGCGGCCAGCAGCTCGCGATGAATTACCCGATCGTGTTAGGCAACGACGACATCGCCGACAAATTCGGCGGTATGCTCGGCCTGCCCACCACCCTGGTCATTTCGCGCGACGGGAAAATCGTCAAACGTTACATCGGCCTCGCGAACGAAGCGGATCTGGACAAACAGATCAAGGATTTGCTCTAACCCACATGATGGACGAGCGCGAATTCCAAAAACAATCCGACGCAACGCTAGAAGCGCTGCGCAACCGGCTGCTCGACGTCGGCGACGAAAATAACTTCGAAGTCGAAGGCGGCAGCGGCAAGCTCGAAATCGAATTCGAGGACGAAGACGAAACTCGCTTCGTGATCAGTCCCAACGCCCCAGTCCGCCAGATCTGGATTTCCGCGCTGACCACCAGCTTCAAACTGGCTTGGTCGGACGCCGCCCAGGCCTTCGTGCAGGAAAAAACCGGCGAAAATCTAAATCAAGTCATGAGCCGCATCTTGACCGAAAAACTGGGCAAGCCAGTTCAGGTTTAGCCGTCCATGAGCCGGAAAACTGTATGTTCACTCTTCATCGCCGCGCTTCTCTTGGCGGGCTATGCCGCAATCCCCGGAAACGTGAGCCTGGCGCAGGATCAGCACGTCGCGCCGAAAGCGTCATCGGTCGTTAAGCCCCAACTATTCGCCTCACTCGATCCCGTCCCCCGCGGCCGGGAATTCCAAGTTGCCCTCGTGATCGAAATCGCCCGCGGCTACCACATGAATTCGCACCACCCATCCGACGCCTATCTGATTCCCACCACCCTCACTCCTCAACTTCCGGCTGGTTTTCAGTTGCTCGACACCATTTACCCAGACGGCCACTCGCAGAAATTTTCGTTCTCGCCCGATAAGCCGCTCGACGTGTATTCCGGCAATGTCACCGTGAAGTTGAAGCTGCAAGCCCAAACCAGCGCCCCGCTGGGCCCAATTTCGATCCCGATGACGCTGCGCTATCAGGCCTGCAACGATTCGACCTGCCTACCGCCGGTAAAACTGCCAGTGGAAGCGAAAATTGTGGTGGGATCAGCAGACGCCAAAGCCCAAGCGGCGCACCCGGAAATCTTCGGCAGATAATCCGCGAAAAAATAATTTATTTTGTCTTGAACGATTCGCGGCGATCGTTCAGCGCGAATTCAAAAATGCCACAGCGCGCTGCAAGCGGGCAACGACGCGATCCTGGGACAGCGCCACCATCGTGTCAAACAACGGCGGCGCAACCGCGCGCCCCACAATCGCTACGCGCGTAGCATTGATGAGCACGCCAGCCTTCACGCCTTCCGCAGCGGCCACCGCCCGCGACGCCGCATCGCACGCGTCGTGATTCCACTCCGGCAAAGCCGCAAGCGCATCCGCGAGTTTGCCCAGCATTCCAGCAATCTTTTCGTCCTTCCAGAACTTCTCGCGTGCTTCCACGTCGTAAGTAAAATCGTCAGTAAAGAAAGCCCGGGCCCAGGTCGTGAAATCGCCAAGCAGCCGCGTCCGCGGACGAATCAGGTCCACGGTCCGCGCGAACCACGCCTGCTCACTGGATCCCCAAGCGTCCTGCCACAATCCGGCCTTCTTCAACTCCGCTTCCACAAAAGGCAATATCTCTTCCACTGGCGGCTTCTGCAGGTATTGGGTGTTGTACCACTCCAGCTTCGCGCGATCGAAAATAGCGTTCGTCCGGCTCACGCCTGAAAGCGAAAACCGCTCGACGAGTTCCGGCGTACGCATGTACTCCGAATCGTCGCCCGTCGACCAGCCCAATAACGCCAGGAAATTCCGAAACGCCTCCGGAAGAAATCCTTCGTCGGCGTACGAACCGACGCTGGTCGCGCCGTGGCGCTTCGAAAGCCGCGTACGGTCCGCGCCCAAAATCAGCGGCACGTGCGCGAAGATCGGCGGCTGCGCGCCGAGCGCGTGATAAATCAGCACCTGCTTCGGTGTGTTCGACAAATGATCCGCGCCGCGAATGATGTGCGTAATGCGCATATCGATGTCATCGACAACCACGCTGAGCTGGTAAGTGGGCACTCCGCTGGAGCGCAGCAGCACGAAATCTTCAATGTCCCCGTTCTGCACTTCGCGCGGGCCGAAGACCGCGTCTTCAAACGTAGTCACGCCGGTTCGCGGCGTCTTGAAACGGATGGCCCGCGGCAAGCCTTCTTTTTCTTTGGCAGCGAGTTGGTCCGCGCTCATGTCGCGGCAAGGGCAGGCCGCCAGCTTCGCGGCTTTCGGCCCTTCCGCGTCACCCTCATCTTCCACTTCGTCTTTCGGCGCGGAATAGTCTCCGCCCGCGTACGCCGCGGGTTTGCAGTAGCACGCGTAGCCCGCGCCACTGGCAAAAATCTTCTCCGCCGCCGCGCGATACATTTCTCCACGCTGCGACTGAAAGAACGGACCCTCGTCCCAATCCACGCCCAGCCATTTCAGCGCGACCAGGATGCCGTCAACCAGTTCGGGCTTGTTGCGCTCGACGTCGGTGTCCTCCACGCGCAGGATCAGCGTTCCGCCTTCATGCTTGGCGAACAGCCAATTAAACAGCGCGGTGCGCGCGCCCCCTACGTGCAGATAGCCGGTGGGTGAAGGGGCAAAACGGACCCGCGGTTTGGTCGAAACTGGCATACGGTCAGGTTCCTTCCTGTAGTGGAAACCACCAATCTTAACGGAACCAACGCGCAAAATCGAGCGGCCCCCAGACGGTGTGCATTTGAGGAAATCGGTACCCGCGTACTGTTGACCGGAACACCCCTAACTCGCATGATTTCAGTAGTTCTGGAGGCTTTGAGGAGAGGTAGTTCAGGCCGTAATCTCCACGAAACTCGGCTGGACACTCCAAGTATTCATAGCAGACTTATCTGCTATTCTCGGAACAAGTTTCTGCGCAATCGGCGGCGGAGTTTCTGTGCTAGGCGAAGTTCAATCCATCGCAATCGTATTGCTGGCCGGAGCCGTGCTTCTGGCCGGCTTTTTTAGCTACGTCTACCAGCAAAAGCGCCAGGAATATCTGGTGGCCTGGGCCGTGGCCTGGTTCCTGATCGCCTGCTATTTCGTCCGCCCGGCGTTGGGCTATTCCTTCGATTCCATCCCCTGGTATTCCGTCGACGAATGGATCCTCGCGCTGGCCCTGCTGGCTTTTTATTGTTCGGCGCGTTTGTACGCGCGATTGAAAATCCCTTTTGCGGGCGTAGTTATTGCCGGAGCCATTGCGTCGGCCTGGTCGATCGTCTACGTGCTTGGCTGGGTTCCGGTGCATTTGGGCCTGGGCGTGGCTCTCGGATTCTTCGTCGTAGCGCGAACCTTCTGGCACGAGGGCAGCACGGAAGAATCGCGAGCCGACCAGTTGCTGGCCTTCGCCTTTGTCGGGTCGGGAATTTTGCGTCTGCTGATGGTTTTTCAGCCGCGCATTGGCGCGCTGAAAGACATGCACCTGCTGCCTTTTGCCTTGCTGCCAGAAATGTTTGGCGGCGTTTTGATGTTGATGGCCGTCTACGAAGAGGAGCGCCGCCGAATCGAACGCAATATGCTGGCGCTTTCGAATTTGAATCTGGCGACTTCGAGCTTTGCCGGCGGCGAAATACAGAAGATGCTGGGCCAGGCTCTCGACCGCGTACTGAATGTGGTGCGTATTCCGGCGGGCGCCTTGATTCTGCATCATGCTGACGACCGCGGGCCCGCCTCCATCGTAGCGACCGGAATGAGTGATTCATTCTCGGGGGAAATTCAGAAAGAAAATCTGGACGATTACCCCGTAAACCTCGTCGCGCGCATGGGCGGTTTGGTGGTCCTTCGGGATCTCGCGCGCGATGCGAACTGGGTGGCGCTGGAAAAAGAGAAATCGTTCCGTCATGTGCGCCAGATCCTTTTGGCGCAGGGCCTGCGCACCGTAGTCGGAATCAGCCTGCAGGCCAAGGAACGAGTTTTTGGCGTCCTGCTGCTCGGAACCCCGGACAACCGCAGCTTTACTCCCGCAGAGCTTCGTCTATTGCTGGCGTTGGGCCATCAGATTGGGATGGCCGTCGAGAACAGCTTTTTGGTGCAGCAAACCGCGCGGCGCAGCGAAGAGTTGCACTTGTTGAATGAAATCGGCCGGGCGCTGAGCTCTACCCTGGAACCCGACGCGTTGTTCGAGCGCATTTACGCGGAGATGCGCAAGCTCTTCGACGTGACCAGCCTGTTCATCGCGTTCTACGATCACAAACCGGACCAAATCCGATTCGAAATCGAAGTGGTGGATGGCGTGCGGCAACCGAAGCGCGTGCGCCCGGCCGGAAATCACCTGGTCGAATATGTCGTGCGCACCGGGCAGCCCCTGCTGGTTCGGGATGAGTTCGGCGAGGAAACGCGCCGCATGGGCTTTCAGCCGCTGCGCCAGGCCGGTTCACTCTGCGCCGTGCCGCTGATTTTGTACGATCGCGCGATTGGCGTGATGGCGGTGCACAGCGTTCACGAACGGGCCTTCGACGAAGGCCACGTGGAATTGCTACGCGTGCTGGCCAGCGAGGCGGCGGTCGCGATCGAAAACGCGCGGCTCTTTTCGCAAGAGCAGAAAAAGTCCCGGCAGTTGACCCTGATCAACAACGTCTCGAGCCACGCGATCACCACCCTGGATCCCGACGAGATGCTTTCGAAAATCGCGGCGGAAATCGAGAGTGCGGTTTCCTACGATCACATCGGCATCGCGATTTTGGATTATTCTTCGAAGCAATTGGTGGTTAAAGCGGAAGCCGGCGCGCGGCGCGATGCGCTGGGCCGCCGCATTACCGTGGGCGAAGGCTTGATCGGACAGGTGGCTCGCAGCGCCATGATGGTCGTCGTACCGGAAGTAAATACCGCATCGGCCCAGCCCCTGCTTGCGGGCAGCGCTTCGGCGGTTGGGCTTCCCGTTTCCTATGGCGAGTCATTGCTGGGCGTGCTGTACGTGGAGTCCTCCGAGCGGTGCGAATTCTCCGAAGACGAAATACGTTTGCTCCGCACCCTGGCGGATTTGTTCGCCGGCGCGCTGCACAACGCGCTGACTTTCCAGAAGGCGCAGGAACAGGCCATTACCGACGGCTTGACCGGCGTGAAGACCCACCGTTTCCTGATGGAAGCGCTGTCTTCGGAATGGAAACGCTCCACGCGCGCGAACCGTCCGTTTGCGCTGGTGCTGATGGACCTCGACCGGTTCAAATTCGTCAACGACTTTTACGGCCACTTGGAAGGCGACGTGGTGCTGCAGCGCGTGGGGCATATTTTGGAGCAGAATTGCCGCCGCTCGGATGTGGTGGCGCGTTACGGCGGCGACGAATTCGTGATTCTGATGCCGGAAACGTCAGTGGAACAGGCCCGCCAGCTGGCCGGAAAACTTCGCGGATGGGTCGCAGCCGACCCGTTGCTGCGCGACAAAAATATCACGGCCAGTTTCGGCATCGCCGGATTCCCGATTCACGGCTCGACGCCGCAGGAACTGATTCAGGTGGCGGATTCCTCGATGTACCTCTCGAAACATCAGGGCGGCAATTCCGTTTCGAGCGTGGATCAAGGCGACCCGAACGATACCAAGCGCTGGAAGAAAGACGTGCTCGAGGCCTATCTGGGCGTGACTTTGAAGCGCTTATTCTCGACCGGGCCGGAAGCCTTCGAAGAAATTTACCGCCGGCTGGAACAATTCACCCGCTCGCTCACCGAGCAAGGCCAGTGTGGGCCCGGCCACGAAATTCCGCCGGCCGTAGTGGATACCGTCACCTCGCTGGCGCTGGCGATTGACGCCAAGGATCACTATACCCAAGGACATTCGCAGAAAGTTTCGGCCTACGCGGTGATGATCGCGCAGGCGCTGAACCTGAACCAAAAAGAGGTGGAGGAAATTCGCCTGGCCGGCCTGCTCCACGACATCGGTAAAGTGGGAATCCCGGAAATTATCCTGAACAAGTCCGGCCCGCTCGATTCCGAAGAATGGGAAACGATGAAGACCCACACGCTGCTGGGCGCGAAGATTCTGGAGCCGCTCGAAGCGATGAACCTGATTCGGTTGATGGTGCGCCATCACCACGAGTTTTACGACGGCACCGGGTATCCCGATCGCCTGCGCGGCGAAAAGATTCCGTATGGCGCGCGGATTATCGCGATTGCCGATGCCTACGACACGATCACGTCCGAGCGCACCTACAAGAAGCCGCGCCGCCCGGACGAAGCGTTTTCCGAACTGCAAAGATGCGCAGCCTCGCAATTCGATCCGGAAATTATCCGCGTGTTTATCGAGACCATGCGCCGCGCGCCGCAGGGCTTTGCCAGCGCCTCCGTGCGCCTCAGCGATGAGGCCGGCGCGCAAGAAACTCCCTCGCTCTAATTCGATTCCGAAACTGCTCCGCACCGATCGAACCCGTCCGAAACGCCGCCGTTACTCCGCAAACTTGCGATATCCTGAAGATAGCGTTGCGCCAGCGCAGCGCACACATTTTCGAGGTGCAGGATGCAGACGGCGACGGTGAAGTGGGTCGGCGGCGAAGAGTTTCTGGCCGAGATGCCCTCGGGGCACGCAGTCGTATTCGACGCTGACCGGAAACACAACTCCGCGCCGGGACCAATGGAGATGCTGCTCGGCGCGTTGGGCGCGTGCACCGCCGTGGACGTCGCGGTCATTCTGGAAAAAAAACGCCAGAAGCTGGCTTCGCTCGAAATTGAAATCTCGGGGGAACGCGCAGCGGAGCCGCCGACAGTCTGGACGAAAATCAGCATGGTGTACCGCTTCACCGGCGCGCTGGAGGAGAAAGCCGTGCGCGACGCGATCGAATTGAGCCAGAACAAATATTGCTCGGTGGCGGCGACCTTGCGAAAAACCGCCGAGATCACCTACCGCTTTGAAATCTCTCCGGCACAAAAGTAGCGCCTGGTGTTGCGCTTGTCACACTCGCGCGGGTTGCATACAATCGCCTGCTGCTTAGGTGCAATAGCGGCCGTTCCATATTATTGAGGATTAAAGGGGGAATGTTGAATAGAGGAAAGCTGAATGGGTAAGCGCATCGCAGCCAAAATCACCGGCGTGGCCGGTTACGTGCCGCCGCGCGTGGTGACCAATTCGGATTTGGAGAAGATCGTCGATACCTCCGATGAGTGGATCCGCACCCGCACCGGCATTCGCGAGCGCCACTACGCGGAACCGGGCGTAGCCTCATCGCATCTGGGAACGGAAGCCGCGAAAAAATTGCTGGTGGCGAAAGGCATCGGCGCCGACGAAATCGAATTGATCGTGCTGGCCACGGTGACGCCCGACATGCTTTTTCCGGCGACGGCCTGTTTGATTCAAGACCGGCTGGGAGCGAAGAATGCGTGGGGCTTCGATTTGTCGGCGGCCTGTTCGGGTTTCGCCTACGCGCTGACGGTGGGCGCGCAATTTGTGGGTTCCGGCACGCACAAAAAAGTCCTGGTGATCGGCAGCGACGTAATGACTTCGATTCTGGATTACACCGACCGCGCCACCTGCGTGCTGTTCGGTGATGGCGCCGGGGCAGTTTTGCTTGAGCCAGCGGCGGAAGGCGAAGGCATTCTCGATTTCTCGCACGATATCGACGGGTCCGGCGGGGAGAACCTGTACATGCCGGGAGGCGGTTCGCTGCATCCAACGTCGGCCGAAACCGTCGCGAAGCGGATGCACTTCGTCCATCAGGAGGGCGCGCAGGTTTTCAAGTACGCGGTGCGCCGCATGAGCGAGCACGCGGTGAACATCCTCGAACGCAACGGACTGTCCAGCAAAGATCTGGCGCTGGTGGTGCCGCACCAGGCGAATCTGCGCATCATCAAAGGGATGCAGGAACGGCTGGGTATCGAGGATTCCAAAGTGATGATCAACATCGACCACTTCGGCAACACCACGGCCGGCACGATTCCGCTGGGCCTGATGGAAGCGGTGGAACAAAAGCGCGTAAAGAAAGGCGATTTGGTGCTGTTGATTGCGGTCGGCGCGGGTTACACCACCGGCGCAGTGCTGATGCGTTGGGGTTACTAGGTTTTCTCGAACTGCGGCTTCACCAAGACGCGCTGATTTAAGGAAAAAGGGCCGATGCGATATCTCGCACCGGCCCTTTTGTTGTTTCCAATGAGACGCCGAGCTCGATAGGGAGCGTACTAATGCCCCGCTACGATCACGATCGGATTCGTATCTCCGGCGGTGGTGGTCAGGAACACGAATTTGGTCGGCGACACGATTACGAACGCACCTGAAAATGCTGCCGGCGAAGTGAGTGTGAGCGAACCGGTTCCATTCGCCGTGTCGAACAGTGAGAAGGTCCCGGCGACGGCTTCCGCGGGCGTATTCGCGGCGGTGGTGCTTTCGTCTTGCGTGCCGGCAATGGCGGAGACGCCATCGAGCATGAGCGCGCCGGAAAGATTGCGGGAGGCCGCGCTCGGCGGTGCGGTCGAGCCTTCGACGTAATTTCCGGACAGCGACGCTGCGGTAAACGGTCCGGCCGACTGTGGCGACAAATGCCCCAGCAGCGGAGGCTGCCCCTGTTGCGCGGTCGACGTCAGGAAAAAAGCCTCGGTAGGACTGACCAGATAGAGAATAGGTAGAAAGTAGGACGGTGAGGTCAAGCTATTCGCGGTCGTCACTCGTCCAAATTGATCGGAACTGTAGCTCACCGCCAGCGGATTCGAAGCCCCGCCATTGGGCGCCATATTGGACGTGATCGTGCCCGCCGTGTTGTCAGTCAGCAGCAAATCGAAATTCCCGGCGCCGCTGTTGGCCACCGCAATTTGCAAAATCGCCGACTCCTGCACCTGCAGACCGTTGACCAGAGAATTTCCTGACAAGCCGCCCGCCATCGGACCGGTGATCGCATTTTGGGCCAGGAAAGGCTGGCCGAATTGCTGCAGCATGTCGAGCACGCTGAGGAAAGGCGTGAATCCGCTGCTGCTGACTTGATCGCTTTCCACCAGGAACGCCTCGGTGCTGGAAACCGGATAAGCGTTATAGGTAATGTTTCCGGCGGTGAATTGGGGAGTAAAAATGAAGGTGCACGAAGTGGTGTCAGCGCCAGAGGCGAACGTGCCGCTGAGCGTCTGATCCGGATCGACCGAGCCAAACAGATTGGCATCCATCTCGCCCGGGCCGATGCTGCCCGGCACGCCAGTGACGGTTGGAGGCGCGGCCGTAAATTCCCCAACCAGCGCAATGGGACCTGCGCCCGTGGCGATGGAGGTGGTAAAGCCCGTGCCCGCAAATGCGAAGTTTCCGGTGTAGGTGTTGCTGGCCGTGTTGCTGACCACGCAAGTGTTGACGGTTTGAAATTCGAGACGCCCCGAGCCACGCGCGCCGGTGGAATCGAATTCGATCAGCCGGCCGTGGCCACTGCCTGCCGGATCAATCGCGAAGGCATAGGTCGGAGCCAGCGGAAACGCCGGCGTGGCGGACGTAAACGTTATTGTCCCGCGGCCGTCGGTGCCGGCGGTGTAGGTTCCCATGATGCCGGTGTAGGTCACGGGGGGACCGGCCAGCGAATTGTAGGTTGCTTCGCCGGTGGTGATTATTCCCGCTCCATTCGCGGTGAATGTTCCAGCTGCCGCGATAAATCCTCCGGCATTGTTGCCGGTGAAGGTAAAGGCATAAGAGCCGCTCAGCAGCAGGGGATTTTGCGCGCCGCTCACGGCCAGCGTGAAAGTCTGAGTGATCACTGCGGGCGGATTTCCGTTATCCGAGAGAGTGACGCCGAAACTGAAATTGCCGGCCGCGGTGGGTGTTCCGGACAACAAGCCACCGGTGAAATTCAGCCCAGGGGGTAGCGTGGATCCGGTCGCCAAAGCAAACGTGTATGGCGATGTTCCGCCGGTCGCCGCGAATTGCACGTTGGGATAAACCATGTTGATGGTCCCTGCCGGCAGCGGCGAGGTGGTGGTGAACGCGAGCGAACTGACCACGATGTTGAGCGGCCCGGAAGTGTTCGAAGCACCCGTTGCGTCGGTGACGCTGACGGTGAATATCGAATTCCCCGCGGCGGTGGCTTTGCCGGTGATATTTACGGTGTCGGTGGTGCTGGAACCTAAGACCAGGCCCGTCGGCAAGCTGCCCGAGGCGAGAGCCCAGGTCAACGGCGGCACGCCGCCCGTGGCCATGACGGGCTGGCTGTAAGGCTGATTCAATGGCGCGGATGACAAGGATGTGGTGGTGATGACCGGCGGCGGTTCGATGTTCACCGTGAGCGTCGCCGACTGCTTCGTAAAATCCACGGAAGTTGCCGTAATCGAAACGGTCGTTGCGGTAGTGACCACGGCTGGGGCTACATACGTGGCGCTGGTGGTGCTGGTCTGCGTCAGTGTGCCGGTGGCCGCGGGAATAGCGGTGAATTGGACCCCGCCATTCTTTACGGTGTCGTTCAAAACATTGGCGGTGATCGAAACCATGCCGCCCTGGCCGATGGTGACCGTACCTTTAGGAGCGATTACCACGGAATGGAAACTGTCGGGCGTCAGCGCGCAACTCGAAAGTTGCAGCACGGCAAAAAGTATCAGTACCAACAAACACAAATGTCGGGCGCGGTTATTCATGGCGCTCCTCAAGAATCCACGGAGAAATTAGGCTGCGGGAATCACCCACAATATTTAGGCACGAAAGGGCCGGCATCCGCGAGGAAATGACCGGAGCAAATAGCGTATAAGGCAACTGGCAATGCGGACAGAGCGTTGCATGGGGAATTGCCAGGAATGACCAAGCGAGGATGCAGCCGAATTAAAGGCGAAACGGAAGACGGAGCCAGCGAGCGAACTTGAAGCAGTTAAATTCTGCTTAGAACGAGCGGGCTTCGTCGCACAGCATTCGATTCCGCTCGAGGCGCTGCGAGAGTACCACCGTGGCGTAACGGGTACAGAGCGCCATCTCGCGGGTGGTCCAGCCGCCGAATCCGGGGGCGCCCGGCGACACGGCAATGTTTCCGATTTGCTTGGCCAGCTTCAAAAAGCTGAAATAGAGCCGGACCGCCCGAAACTTCGGAACCGCATTGGTGTCGAGGTCTGGGAACAGCCCTTGGACCGCCGTAGCTGAGGCGAAGTCATTTGTATTCAGTGGATTAGCGGATGTTTCGGCAGCCAGCATGGGCTCCGAGACCGGCTCTGCGGCTACCCGCAGTAGGCCTGCACGCCAGATAAAGACGGCGAATTGCACCGTGGCGGCCAGTGACATCACGAGAATGAAGGCTGCGATCAGCATGTTCAACCACAGACAGTTTCCGATTTTATGCCGCCCGAACCAATAGGCCGTCAGTACCTATTTTCACCACCATCCGGATAGGCGCACGACAAGGTCTTACGAGGATTCGCGGGCCCAGGGCCTGATCGCGAACCGCGTCCAGAGTAATAAACCCCCGGCGCTTTGCAGGATTTCGGTAGGATATCGAACCGAGAGGTGAAGCGCATGAACCTGATTTCCCGCGTGATGGTAGTTTTCGGCGTACTCGCACTGATTCTCGCGCCGGCCTCGAAACGACCTTTGATCGCGTCCGAAGCCAGTGAACAGGCCCAAATTCGGACGCTACTTCAAAACCAAACCGAGGCTTGGAATCGCGGCGACATCGATGGATTCATGGCCGGATATTGGAAGTCTGACGAGACTGCGTTTGTGGGCGCAAGCGGCATGACTCGCGGGTGGCAGTCGGTGCTGGAGCACTACCAGAAAATCTATCCGAATCGCCAGGCGATGGGGCAGCTCACCTTTTCCGCGCTCGAGATTCATCTGGTCTGTCCGGACGCCGCCTTCGCGATTGGGCAGTTTCAGCTGGAGCGCGAGACCGACAAACCCGCGGGCATTTTTACCCTGAATTTCCGAAAGTTTCCGGAGGGCTGGCGGATTGTTGCGGACCACACCACCGCATTCGCATCGCCCAGCGCTTCGACGAGCCACTGAAGCTCGGAAGCTCATTCGTTCGATGCGCCGTTGGCACTCACCCGAGCCCTGCATTTAGTACCCGGCCGAGACCTTTTCGGGGATAATTACAAACCAGCTTGGGCTGACCCAGCCTGCGGAAGGAGACATTCCATTGCGTGCGGTTATTACTGGCGGAGCAGGTTTTCTCGGTTCGCATCTTTGCGAGTTGATGCTGGAACGCGGCTGGGAAGTCCTATGCCTCGACAACCTGGTGACCGGAAGTGAGACGAACATCGCGCATCTGATGGCCAACCCGAAGTTTCGGTTCGCGCGCCATGACGTGTCCCGCTTCATCGATGTGCCGGGACCGGTTGAAGCGGTGCTGCATTTTGCTTCGCCGGCGAGTCCGCCGGATTATCTGCGGCTTCCGATTCAGACCATGAAGGTGGGAGCGCTGGGCACCCACAACTCGTTGGGCTTGGCCCTGGCGAAAAATGCGAAATATCTTTTGGCTTCAACCTCGGAATGTTACGGCGATCCCAACGTCAGTCCGCAGCCGGAATCGTATTGGGGCAACGTAAATCCGGTGGGCCCGCGCGGCGTCTATGACGAAGCGAAGCGTTACGCCGAAGCCATGACCATGGCCTATCACCGCTATCACGGGCTGAATACGCATATCGTCCGAATCTTTAACACCTATGGGCCGCGCATGCGCTTGAACGACGGGCGAGCGCTCCCGAATTTTCTGTATCAGGCGTTAATGGGCGAGCCGATCACGGTCTACGGTGACGGCAAACAGACCCGCAGCTTTTGCTACGTTTCGGATTTGCTGGAGGGAATTTACCGCCTGCTGGAATCCGACGAGCACGAGCCCACCAACATCGGGAACCCGCAGGAGATTACCATTCTGGAGTTCGCCGAACGCGTGCGCAAGCTGGTGGGCGTGGACACGCCGATCGTGTTTCATGCTTTGCCGCAGGACGATCCGAAGCAGCGTTGCCCGGACATCAGCAAGGCGAAACGCCTGCTGGGCTGGGAAGCAAAGATAAAACTTGAGGATGGGCTGCAACGCACCTATGAGTACTTCCGCGCGCAACTCGCGCAGAAGAGCGGACCTTCCAAATAATCGGCTCAGTCTAGTCCGGACGGCCGACCGAGTAATATTCGAAGCCGTGGCTTTTCATTTCGGAGCCAGACAGCAGGTTGCGGCCGTCCAGAATCAGCGGACGAGCCATGCTGCCGTGTATGCGGTTCCAGTCGAGATTGTGAAATTGCTCCCACTCGGTGGCGATGAGCAGAGCTTCGGCGCCGTCCGCCGCATCGTAAGCGGTTTTCGCGAATTCAACCTGCGGCAGGATGCTCTTGGCGCGTTCCATCGCCTCGGGATCAAACACCCGGACCCGCGCGCCCTCCGCGACCAGCTGCTGAACCAAATCGATGGCGGGTGAGAAGCGGATATCGTCGGTGTTCGGTTTAAAGGCGAGACCGAGCACGCCAACCGGTTTGTCCTTAACGACCCACAGGGCGCGGCGAATTTTCACCATGAAGTTCTCGATGCGCTTCTTATTGATTTTTTCCGCCTCTTTCAACATCGAGAAATCCACGCCGGAACTCTCCGCCAGATGCACGAAAGCCTGCAAATCTTTGGGCAGGCAGAATCCGCCAAAGCCCAGACCGGGCCGGAAGAAGCTGGTGCCGATTCTGGCGTCCATGCCCACCGCGCGAACCACTTCATCAATGTCGGCGCCCAGCCGTTCCGCCAGGTCGGCAACCATGTTGGCGTAGGAAATCTTCAGCGCCAGAAACGAATTTGAGGCGTGCTTGATCAGTTCGGCGCTGTTGATGGTGGTGACCAGCCAAGCGGGAAGCGCCGTATCCGGGCACTTGCCCGCATGAATGGGGCAATGGAAGGTGCGCTCCAGCACCGGTCGGTAAATTTCTCGTAGCTGCCGGGCGGCGCCGTCGTCTTCCACCCCGATCACGATGCGATCGGGGTGCAGGAAATCTTCGACCGCGGTGCCTTCGCGCAGGAATTCCGGATTCGACGCCACGCTGAATTTAACGCCACTCTTCCGCCCGTACACTCCTAGCGCGCGCTTCAATTCCTGGCCGGTTTGCGCCGGAACCGTGCTCTTCTCCACGACCAACTTCGGGCTCCGCGCTTCGGTGGCGACCAGCCGCGCCACATGATCGATGGCGCTCAAATCCGCGCTGCCGTTCGGCAGCGGCGGCGTGCCCACGCAGATAAAAATGGCGTCCCCGGCTCGAACCGCATCGGCCATGTTGGCCCGAAAACTCAGCCGGCCCTCTTTACGGGCTTCCGCAATCACGACATCGAGGCCGGGCTCGTAGATGGGGAGCCGTCCGGACTCGAGAGTTTTCAATTTTTCAACGTCGTTATCCGTGCAAACCACTTCGTGCCCCAGGCCCGCCAGGCATCCTCCCGTGACCAGACCCACATAACCGGCTCCGATGACTGAAACTTTCAATGGCTGCTCCACCTAAAATAGATTTTTGCTTTTTTAGTTCTGATCTAAGGTTACAGGAAGATTTAGACCTTGCCTGACTTCTGTTATGCGTTTTTCCATATTCGTCATCTACCGCCGGGGGCGGACCGGAAGCCCGAACCACACATTCATCAGGCCCAGGAATTCGCGTGTGACCGCCAGGCTGTCCGGCGTATTGCGCCACCAGTGGTCGGCGTCGAACGGGTCGGTAGGCGCCCCGCGAACGATTGCTTTGGGCTCCTGGCCCACCAGCGCATTCCAAAGTGCCCGCACCCGGCGCGTGTGTTCCGGTGAGGCGACGATGATCGCGGTGTGCTTCCCTTGGGCCTTCATCTCCCGGGCGATTTCTTCCACTTCCTGTTCGGTATTGATGATTTGGCCCGAGAATATCGCGACATTCTTTTCCGGGACGCCTTGGTGAACCAGAATTTCGCGGTCGTATTCTTCCTCGCCCACGAAATGAATGCCGAGGCGCGAAAGTTCCTGCTGCGGGCCAACCGGGTAGCTGACCCACACTTCCGGCGCGTAACCCGATTTGTAAATATCCGCAGCGCCTAACGCGCGGTAGGGCAGACCGCCACTGAGCACCACGATCACGTCCGCAGGTCCCAGGGCGTCTTCTCGAACCAGCCAGTGGCCGGCATTACGTCCGGCAAAAAATCCCAGCACGACCAGCAGCAGCAACAGAATGAAAACTGCGCGGCGGCGTCCGGGGCGAGACGGATTCGAGATGTTCGGCGCCATGGTTTTCAGCGTTTCCCCAGCAGAAAGTTTCCGATGACCAGCGCGTCCGTTCCGGAGCAAAAATAGCTGCGAACCGCGTCACGCGGCGTAACGACCAGCGGCTCTCCAAACAGATTGAATGACGTGTTTACCAGGATCGGAGCGGGAGCATTTTGTCCCGATCGTTTTAACAACTTCCAAAAGAGCGGATTGTCGCTTTCCCGGACTACCTGAAGCCGAACCAGGTTGTTGGGCAAGAGAAATCCCTCCGGCAGGCCGTGCAGTAACTTGCGTCCGTTTTCATTGGCCTGGGCCATGGTGGTCAGGGAACGAGCGTTGGGCGACGCGCGAAAGTATTCGGCGCAATCTTCCTCGGGTATGGCCAACGCAAATGGGCGAAAAGACTCGCGGTGTTTCACGAAGTCGTTGAGATTCTCTTTCACGTAAGGAGCCCACGGCGAGGCCAGCAAGCTGCGGTCGCCGAGCGCGCGTGGCCCGAATTCCGTAGCTCCCTGGAAAAAGGCCACGATTTTACCCAGCTGCAGCAGGCGGACGGTTTCGGAAAGTTGCAAATCTTCGGAATCGAGCCAGCGGTAGGTCGCTTTGCAATTATCAAGGACGAGTTTTATCTGTGCGTTCGAGTACGCCGGACCCCAAAGCGGAGCAGAGCCCGATGAGTTGCGCGGCTGCTTTTCGTTTTCGTGCGAGACCAGCCACGCGGCACCGAGCGCGGTGCCCTCATTTCCCGCGGCGGGCTGAACCAAAACGTTTTCGAAGCCGGCGTGAGCCTCGATTTCACGGACCAGCAAAGGATTCAAAAAAAGCCCGCCGGCGAGGCCTAGCGATTCTTCTCTTGTTTCCGCGCGCAACGCCGACAGCCAGTCACACAGCACCACGGCGACTGCGTTTTGCAGGCTCGCGGCCAGGTTCGCGCGCTTGCTATCGGAAAATTCCGGCGCCCGCGGTTGCTTCGTCGGCGCCGGAATTTCAAGGCGACGATAAAAATCCTTGGTGAAGCAGAGTTCACCGTTCACTTTGCGCCGGAAGTATTTCGGATTCAGGTGCGGCGGCCCGTTTGGTTTTTGCCGAAACATTTCGACCAGCACGCTAGCAAATTCCGGCTCGCCGACCAGGCTCAGCCATTGCGTTTTGTGTTCATCCCCGCGCGGGCGGAATCCAAGAAGCTGAGTGAATTGCGAATAAATCCAGGCCAGCGAATGGGGAGAAGGAATAGAATCCAATTCACGGATATGCGCGCCTTCACCAAGTGCAACCAGCCCAGTGCGGCCGTCTCCTTGCTGGTCAAGAGAAACGATCAGGGCGTGTTCGAAACCGGAGGGATAAAATGCGCTAGCCGCATGACACATGTGATGGTCGAGCGTCTTGATGCGATCCGGTTTGCCGCCGGCCAGGCGCCGGAGGGCGGCAACATCCTGGGATTCCGGCGCGCGCCTCGCGGGTGCTCGGCGTGCTTGCCGTGAAAATGATCCGGATGGTTGGCGGGCCACCGCAATGTGCGCCACGTCATTCCAAGTGATACCAGCGCGTTCGAAACAAAACTGGATGGCTGTGCGCGGCATTCCGCCAATGGTGCGGGTGCGCGCCAGTTTTCCTTCCTCGATCGCAGCGACAATACCCGAATCATCGAGCAACGCGGCTGCGGAGTCGTGCGACATCGCGGAAATTCCGAGAATATACATGTTCCAGGTTTGTGATCAGTCCAAGAAGAAAAACTCGCGAGTCCGGTGCAAATGCCCGGAGCTATTCTTCTAAAAAATATTGGTACGACCGAATGAGCCTTTGCGCGAAAGTAAACCGCGCAGGCCCAGCAGGATCAATCGCGGCTGGCTCAAACAAACGCGCCACAGGATTTTCCAGGCTTCGTCGCGGGAATATTTGCCGAGAGATCGCTTCGCCGGATCGTTCAGCAGGTCCACCAGTTCGCTGTAGTCCGCCTGCTGAAAATCGTGGAGCGAACGGCGCAGCAACAGATGCACATCGAGTTCGCGCCGCAGCGAACGCAGCTCGCGGCTCACGCCACCGTTCAGGATCGCTTCGGCGGCGCCCAACGCTCCGCGGAAACCCGTCACCGTTCCGCCGACGGTAGAGACTTTTACTTGGGCGGCCGCGTCTCCCACGAGATAAACCGACCCGTTGCCGATTTGCTTCCGAACCGGAATCCACTTTTTGTAGACCGGAATACGCGCGCCCTGAAATTCGAGCGGAGTAAGGCCTCGCTTCTCGAGAAAATTCTCAAGATGCTTGCGGGTTTCACCCACCGTTTCGCCGATTACTCCCAGCGCTCCGTGCGTTTTCGATTCCGGGATGAGCCAATAAAAATACGGCGTATCTTGCGGGACGAACCACACGCGCGTGGTGTCCGGCGCCAGGTCCTGCGGTAATTTCACAATGGCCTGGACCAGCGGAACTGTTTCGAGTGGCGCCCATCCGGCCGCGCGCGCGACGCGGCTGCAAACGCCGTCGCCGCCCACCACGGTGTCGGCGTGAACTTCCTCGCGGCTGCCATCGTTGCAGCGCTCGACTTCCAATACCAGGCCGCGCCCGTTGGGCTGGAGGCTATGAAACCGGCGGCCGAGCTCGACGCTGGCGCCAGCGCGCGCCGCGTCCTGGGCTAAGCCCTGGATCAGCGCCCGGCGTTCGATGATCAGGTCGGGATCATTGAGTTCGAATGTTGCGGAGCGCCCATCCGTGAAAAGCTCGAAGCGGCGAATTTCGTTAACGATACTGTGTTCGGCAGCAGGCCCCAACAGGTGGCGCATGCGGTTCGTCACAATCAGGGTCCGTTCGGCGTGCTCCAGCGTCTCGATGCGCTCAAACACACGAACGGGTAAGCCCTGACGAGCCAGTACCGAAGCGGTCAGCAGTCCGGCGGCCGATCCACCAACAACGGCTATATCTTGGCTATTCGCGCGCGGGGTGGGTTGGGAGACGCTTCGCGCGTCGCGTGATTCGAGCGCCATCGTGTGTTTTTGCAATCTGCCTTATGAGCTTAGAATTTCGGATTTATTCCAAACTTCCGGACTGCTACAACCTGCCCGCCTGACCCCGCATCGGGACCAGAATTATATCTCAGCGGACGAGCCACTCCAAAGCGAACGCCGCGCGAAACGATAAAATTATTTAAGAGGCGGATGTGGGTTTGGGGAGCTTGACCTGACGATCGTACGGCAGACCCTCCAGGACGAAGACCGCCGCCAACGCTCCGACTACCAGTAGCCCGATCACGGTGTACGTGGTGCCCAGCGAAAAATTCGGGATAAACAAAGCAATCGTTCCGCAAACAATCGCTCCGACGTACATGGCCAGAACCGCTCCGCGATGTCCCATGCCCAAATTCGACAGGCGGTGGGCGGTGTGATCCTTTCCCGGAGAAGTAAAAGGAAGCAATCCGCGGCGCGCGCGGGAAATAGAGACCAGGGTGGTGTCAAAAATGGGCACGGCCAGAATCAAAACCGGTACCAGCCAATTCAAGGGAAACGGGGTTCCGTCGGGCCGGACTTTCAGGCCCAAGGTGGCCATAAGGAATCCCAGAAACATTGCGCCGCCATCACCCATGAAAATTTTGGCGGGATTGAAATTCCAGCGGAGGAATCCGAGGGAGGCGCCTAAGGTAGCGGCACCGAGCGTACTCACCAGCACCTGGCCATTCATCATGGCCGACATGGTGAAAAACGCCGCCGCGACCGCGGCGATTCCGGCACAGAGCCCGTCCATGTGGTCCAGGATGCTAAAGGATGCCGTAATTCCGACCACCCACACGATCGTCAAACAAAAATCGAGAACGAAGCCCAGGGCGCCTGGGAACAATTGGGAGAAAAGCTGCGCGCGGATACCGGAAGCAATCAGAAAAAGCGCGGCGATGGGCATCCCGACAAAAAGCTTCACCTGGTGATGCAGCAGGCCGCCGTCGTCCAGAAATCCAATGATGGCCAGCAATGTGGCGCCGGCCAGCACGCCCACGATCTGTTGTTGGGGAACGCCGTGGCGGGTAAGCAACAGGGCCAAGACGAAACCGAGGTAAATGGCGATTCCACCGAGGAGCGGGATCGGGTTCAGGTGCACCTTGCGCGGTCCGGGCTTATCGACCATTCCGAAGCGCAGCGCCAAATGGCGAATGGGCACGGTCAGCCCCAGCGACGCCGCCAGCGCAATCGCGAACACAATAACTTCGGTACGAATCGACATTTCTACGCCGTCTCCACTTCCGACACCAACAGCGGGCCTGTGATCTATGGTCTTACGGGGGCCGTCTGCGGATTGGTGGTCGTACGCCCGCGGCCACGGACCGGAACTGCACCTTCTACAGCAGCGACGAAGCGGTTCAACTCGTCAACTCTAGCATAATTTTTCGCGGTTTCCCGCGCTCTCCGGCCCATTTCGGCCAGCCGAGCCGGGTCGGCGCGCAGTTCCCGGATGGCCGCGGCAACCCCTGCGGGATCATCGGGATCGGCGGCGAGCCCGCAACCGGCGGCGGTTACAATTCGAGCAGCGTCGGATTCAGGCGCCGCCACCACCAGCACGGGTCGTCCGGCGGCGAGGGTCGAATAGAGTTTGCTGGGCACCACCACTCCCTCTAGCCCGCGCTTGACCGTAATGATTTGCACGTCACCGGCGGCCATGACCTGAGGTACCTGGTCTACCGGCCGAAAGGGCAAGAATTTGACGTTGCGTAGATGGGCTGCCGCCTCGCCCAAGGATTCGCGGTTGGCCCCACCCCCTACGAACACCAGCCCGGTATTTTCGTTGCTGAGAATTTCCGCTGCTTTCAGCAGCGTCTCCCAGGCGCCGTAAAAGCCCAGGTTCCCGGCATGGAGCGCGACAAAAGGAAAGCCCTGTCGAATCTCCTCAACGATCGGGTCGCTCGCCTCCGGCATCGGGCCCGCGGGCGAGCTGCCGTCTCGAACCACCACTACATTTTCCGGCGAGACGCCTTTGGCCAGGATGCGATCGCGCATGTCGTCGCCGAGCACGATGACTCGCGTGGCTTGTTTCAAGGCGCTGCGATGCATTCGTTCCCAGCGTTCGACCCAGGGTTTCTTGCTGACGATATCACCGCCGAGGGCCATGTCCGGATACAGGTCGCGAATGTTGTACACGAAGGGCCGCCCGGAAAGGCGCGCGATGAATGCTCCGGCGATGCCGGCGACCGGCGGATCGGTCATCGCCAGAATCACATCGGGCCGGATGGCCAGAGCACGCGGCACGGCGAGAGCCAAATACGAAAGGTAATTCGAGACGCGGCGACGCATCTGGTGCCGGGGATAGGCGGTGGAACCCACACATTCGACCGCGACATGATTGCGGATGGTTCGGTGCAGCAGCGCGAACGGATATGTCTCATCGGGATCGTACGAAGGGCGACCGGCCACCACGGTCACGTCGTGTTGTTGCGCCAAACGTTCCGCTACCACCGCAGCCATGCGCGCGGTCGCGGAAGTGTCCGGAGGATAGTATTCGTTCAAAAGCAAGATATGCATGGTGATCGATTTTTCGAAGCAGCGCAGCTCGGGCTGGGAAGAACGGTGCGCTTGCCGCTGTTGAAACTTTGTGCGGTTTATCCGGCGCGGTTCGCGCCCCGCGCCGCCAGTTCCGGATCGATGGCCGCGGCGGTTTTCTTTTCGAGAATAAAGTTTCCCATGACCAGCACGTCCATCTGGGTACGCCGGAAACAATCGAGCGCTTCTTCGGGACGGCACACGATCGGCTCATTGTCGTTAAACGAGGTATTCAGGACCACCGGCACGCCCGTGAGATCGCCGAACGCCCGAATCAATTTCCAATAGAGGGGATTGGCGGTGCGGCTCACGGTCTGCAGGCGCGCCGTGCCATCCACGTGCGTCGGCGCGGGAATCACGCCGCGTTTTTCCGGCCGGACGTTATACGCGAAAGTCATGAACGGTGACGGATGAGTCTTCTCAAAAAATTCGCCCGTCACTTCTTCCAGGATCGAGGGCGCGAAGGGCCGGAATATTTCACGATGCTTGATGCGCCGGTTCAGAATTTCTTTCATTTCCGGACGGCGCGGATCGGCGAGTATGCTGCGCTGCCCCAGCGCGCGCGGGCCCCATTCGGCGCGGCCCTGAAACCAGCCTAAAACTTTTCCTTCGGAAATGTGCCGCGCCGTGGCCTGGACCAATGCGTCCTCGTCGAATTGCTCGATCTGGATTTCATCGCTGGCGCCTTGAAATTTTTCGACGGCGCGGCGAATGTCCTGCGCCGAGGATTGCGGTCCCCATCCGGCGTGGTCCATGACGAACTCACGCGGGCGCCCGAGAATTTGATGATTCACCGCGAACGCCGCGCCGACCGAAAGCCCGGCGTCGCCCGCAGCAGGCTGAACGTAAACACGTTCGAAAGGCGAGTTATCAAATATTTTTCCGTTGGCCACGCAGTTGAAGGCCACGCCGCCTGCAAGGCACAGAGATTTTTCCCCGGTCTTTCGCGCTAGCTCGATCCAATGCGCGGTCAGAACTTCTTCAAGCGCGGCTTGCATGCTGGCGGCGAGGTTGCGATGACGCTGCTCGAGCGGTTCATCCGCCTTGCGGGCGGGCCCCAGGCGCTGCTCGAGATAGTTCGAGAACAATCGTCCCAGCACCGGCGTTTGATCGGTGTCGCGCCAGGTCATATCCGCGCCCTGGGTCTGATGGCTGAAATATTCCAGACCGAGGCGGAACGAAAGCGGGCCGTCGGCGTAAACGATCCGCCGAAACTCGTCGAGAAATTCCGGTTGGCCGTAAGCGGCCAGGCCCATTACTTTGAATTCGTCGCCAAATTTCCAGAAGCCGATATATTGAGTCAGCGCGGTGTAGTACATGCCCAGCGAATGGGGAAAGGTCACTTCGCCGAGATGCCGCATGTTCGGACCTTCGCCCAGCGCCCACATCGAACTGGCGAAATCTCCCAGACCGTCGGCGGAAAGTACCGCAGCGCGTTCGAACGGAGAAACATAAAAAGTACTGGCCAGATGCGCGGTGTGATGCTCGATCCGATGAAATTTTGCGCGAATGGCATCGGGCGCAATTTCAAAGCTCGTAGCCAGGTCTTCCTGAATCCCAGCGAAACGTTTCATCACCCGCGCGCGATCCAGCGCGAATTTGGGCATGCGCATCGCGAAACGCAGTTTGGTTCCCATCCGCGCCCACGGATTGCGCGGAATCGCGATGTGATCCACTTCGGAAAGTTTTACACCCGCCTGATCGAGACAATAGCGGATCGCGCGCGCCGGAAGCCCGGCGGCATACTTCACTCGATTCAGCCGCTCTTCTTCGACGGCCGCCAGCAACTTACCGTCGGCCACGATCGCCGCGGATGAATTGGCGTGATACGCGTTGATTCCCAGAATTATCATGTCTGACTTTGGCCCGGTACGTCGATCCTAACCATTGGTGCCAGCTACTTGCGCCGGCTGCACCCGAAGTTGTTCTGCGGCGCTGGGCCGTTCAGCCCGCAGGTTTCGTTTAACCCACTCGTTCAGCACGTAAAGACTCCAAGGCCTCGACCAGGTCGTGCGTCCGCGCTGAAAATCCTTGAACGCGGACATCGCAAATCGTCCGTCGAACTGCGATTTCAAAGCCGGCGACCAATTCTGCAGCCCGGACGCCACCCGGTCGCCCAGCTTTCCGCGCAGCCAATTTTCCCATGGAAAGGTGAAAGTTCGCTTCTTTTGCGTGGCGATTTCTTTGGGCAGCAGATCGTCCACCGCCTCGAGCAAGAGTCGCTTGGGTCGTGCCGGATCTCCCTTGATTGCTTCCGGCAGGCTGAGGACTTTTTCCACCAGAGGCTTGTCGAGAAACGGAACGCGCACTTCGAGCGAATGGCTCATGCTCATCGCGTCGGTGTCCCGCAGAAGAGTGTTCACCAGGTACGAGCGCAGCTCCAGCCAGGAGACCTGCGTGAAAGCGTCCATGGGCCGTGCTTCGCGGGCGGCCAGCGCCATCCACTTCGACCACGGCGTGCTGCTCCACGAATCGGTGTCCTCCCGCAGCAAAGCGCCCACGGTGTGAGTGGTGAAGAGAGCGCGGGTGAAAAAATACGGGTGTGGCAGGGCGGCGGGATCGAGCCACGCGGCCGACGCCTTGCGAAAAGCGTCACGCGAGCCGCGATACGTTTTCGAATTCTTCAGCGCATCGGCGCCGAATCCGCGCAACGTCCGCGGAAACCAGCGGGCCATTTTAGTAATTCGCGCCACCTGGCTGGTCGCCCGGAAAGAACTGTATCCGCCAAAGAGTTCGTCGCTGCCGAGGCCGGACAGTGCCACCTTCAGCCCTGCTTGTCGCGCGGCCCACGAAACAAAATACGAATTGATGCCGTCCATGCTGGGCTGGTCAAACGCTCCGATCGCTTCGTCCAGCCGCTCGACCATCTCCGAGCCGGACAACGAAAGTTCGCGATGATCGGTTCCCAGGCGCTTCGCGGTGGCGCGTGCGATTTCCGCTTCGCTATATTCAAGATCCGGAAACGCCACGGTGAAGGTGTGAATTCCGCCTTGAACGCCAGCGGCCAAAGCGGCGAGCACCGTCGAATCCACGCCGCTGCTCAGGAAAACTCCCACCGGAACATCGGCGATGAGGTGTTTACGAACTGAATCTTCCAGCAAGGAGCGAACCTCGACTGCGGAAGCAGATCGTTTGGCGGACGACGCACCGTTGGAGGCGCCGTGCTGGTTCGACGAAGATTTGTAATCTTCGGCGAAATTCCAGAAAGGTTTGGGTGCAGCGGCCTCCACTCGTTCGCCCACGCGAATCATCATCGAGTAACCGGGCGGCAGCGAGAACACGCCCTCGACCATAGTCATCGGCTCGCACACCGAACCGAAAAGCAAGTAGGCCGAGACGGATTCCGCAGCGAGTTGCGGCGCAACATGTCCGCTGGCCAGCAGCGAGCGCACCTCGGACGAAAACAAAAGCGAATTTCCGGATTTTGCGTAATACAACGGTTTTATTCCCAGTGGGTCGCGCGCCAGAAAAACGCCGGCGGGCCGGCCGTTGCGGCCTTGCGGCATTTCGACCATGGCGAAAGCAAACATGCCGTGCAGTTTGGCGGCGCAAGCTTCGCCCCACTGCTCGTAGGCATGAACGATAACTTCGGTGTCGGAATGGGTGCGGAAGGAATGCCCCAGGCCCAGCAGTTCCTGGCGCAACTCGCGGAAATTATAAATTTCGCCGTTGTAGACGACCGCCAAAGTTCCAGCTTCATTCCAGATCGGCTGGCTGCCACCCGCCAGATCGATGATGCTCAGGCGACGCGAGCCGAGGACCACGGGCGTCGCATTCAGAAAACCTTCTTCATCCGGCCCGCGGTGGACGATCGCGGCGAGCATGCGACGCACCGCCGCCTCGCCTTCTTCTCTGGAGCTAAACCCGATGGCACCGCAGATTCCGCACATGGCTCAGTTCGCTCTGTCCACAAGGATGCGCTGCGCGAAAATGTCGCGTCGCGAGTGAAGCGCGCAGATTCCAAAATTTGATCCAGCAAACAATCACGGCTTCCCGACAAACAAACAACTCGGCACCGATCTAAAGACTAGCCGATGCCGGTAACCGCGCACAGCTTAATTTCAAGGCGCAGAATTCTTCAAACGAAAAGGAACCACCATCTCAGCGCGTTCGATCTGGTTGCAAGTGAGCTTTGCTGCAAATATCAACCAGCACATTCTAAGACTCTTAAGGGACTTCGTTTTGCAAATGACGCACAATCGTTCACTCGGAGCGTAAATAATACTACGTTTGTATATAGGGTTTTGCGTTCGTGCATCACGACTGGCTCGGAGGGCAGGGCGCGAAATAACGCGCACTGCACAAAAATGTCGCTCAACCGTTCGCTAAGGCAAAGGAAATCTAAAGCGATCCTGCTTGGGACGACTAAGTCCAACTCAACCGCCGGCGCCGATGAGGCAAGAACTGTAGGGCGCACTGTTCGCCAACACCAGTGCGCTGGGGTTTGCGACCGAATAGCCCAAGTATGCTGGAAACCAAGACGAGAGCACGGTCGTAAAGACCCACGTTGCTAAGAGGTGCATCGGAAGGTCTATCAAGTTTCGTGGCACAGAATCGCGAAACCCAATTGCTAGGATGATCGAACCGGTTAGAGACAGCACGGAGATTTGCCAAACGACAAATGGTGAGCGACTAGCCAAAGCTGTTATTAAAGGCAAGACGAATAAACACACAAAAGTGTACTCCAGGGCGCCGGCAACTTCAGGGAACTGCAAATAAACTGCAGAAACTGGACCAACGGCCACCGCCGTCATGAAACTGGCGATTTCGAGGCCGCGAACTCGGAATCGATTGGTCATGATGGGATTCTAGCACCTTGAGTTTCCCGTCTTGAATCCGTGGTTTGCAAGGAGTAAATCATCTAGCCCTGTAGCCTTGGAGCAAATAATGGGTCTCATTGATTCGATGAAAAGCGCGCGAAGAACGCGATTTGCAGGCCGCACAAGGTGTACCCTACATCTTTCCTTGGCCAGCTTGTTACAAGTGAAGTCTCTCCTTGGCGGCGAAACGCGAAAAGACGGCCAAGGCAACGACGGTGGGGCCTGCGAGAAGCGTGTCAAAATCACATCATTCACGATCCAAAGACGAAGGTGACCGAACTTGGGTAAGTGCGTCTACGCACATTCTAGCCGATCCTGAAAGAGTTTACGCACTATGGAGAGAAGTAGAAGGAGCTCCCGTAGAGTTGTCGAAAACGGAAAAGCGGGCCCGCACGATGGTGCACGCCAAAGACAGAACACTTTTGAAAGACGAGCCCGGTCGCCGGATTGTATGGCAGTCCAGTAGCTCCGCTTTCCACAGGACCGGAGGAGTGATTTTCGAAGAGGGCCCAGGCGGCCGAGGCACTCTGGTTACTGTTTTACTTGAATTTCGGATTGGCAAAGTGGAGAAAATTTGGCAGGTAGTCACCGGCCGCAACCCCAAGGAAGCGATTATTGAAAACCTCAGGCATTTCAAAGCGCGTGCAGAAACAGGCAAAAACCAGAAGGATAGGCCCAGACTTTTCTTCTCCACGTAACGCGATACTCCGCGCACTTCGTTTGAGATTTATTGCCTAAGAATTCCCCGTCACACACAGTGCAGATCCTCAGGGTCGGTGAGTCACCTTCAGGCGTAACAATACCTTTCATTCGCGCGAATTGGGAACACCCGGCCGTCGCGTCGGCAATGAGTGTCATTAGAAACGGTTCTCA
>Ga0209222_1000007_pt1 | contig 96411 bp, 84 predicted proteins | sample BlaSpr_A8_Ref_O3_FD_187991 | JGI IMG/M metagenome (GOLD analysis project Ga0209222, IMG submission 187991) | Forest soil microbial communities from Thunder Bay, Ontario, Canada - Black Spruce, Ontario site 2_A8_Ref_O3 (SPAdes) (version 2) | ecosystem: Environmental > Terrestrial > Soil > Boreal...
GCGGCGGGCGCCTGCGGCGTGCGGCGGGCAGCGCCGACCACACCCAGCACTTTCACTTCTTCCAGCGCGGAACGCGGAATGTAGATGCGCAAATTGTTGCCGTGCAGATCCGGCGGGGTGATCTGGACGCCGCCGTCCAGCAGGTCGAGCAAATCGTTGCCGATCAAACCTTCCATGATGTCTTCGTCGCCGAACCGCAGGCGCACCCACAGCCCGTCAAGTTTCGGGCGGCTCAAAAACACTTTGCGTTCGGGCTGAAACGGAGTCTGAAATTCACGTACAAAGTAAACGCATTTCACGGCCGAGAGGGAAATAGAACGATGCTCGCCATCGGGTGTCAGCAAGTCAATACTCGCCTCGCGCCCTAAATCGCCGGCGTTGATGTAACCCTTCACGGGAGTGCGATCGAGAAGCAGCACCACCACCTTCTTGTGGGTCGAGGCCGGAGCACGATCCTTCTCACGCTCTTTGTCCCGGTCTTTCTCGCGATCTTTAGCGGAAGCAGGCATTTTTGGCTTAGATTCTTGCTATCACGGCTGGAGTTATGTTATTCTTGCGCCAGATTTTGTCAAGTCATTGGTGCTTAAAGGGTTAGCATCGGAGTCTCCGCCGCTTGACCGAAAAAGGCAAGCTCTTAAAATCTGCCTCCGTTGTCGCTCTTATCACCGTTATCAGCCGTGTTTGTGGGTACTTACGGGATCAGAGGGTGGCCCTGCTGCTGGGCACCTCGCCGGTGGCCGATTCGTTTATCCTGGCCTTCCGGATTCCCAATATGATTCGCCGCATCACTGGGGAGGGGGCGCTCGGCGCGTCCTTTATACCCGTTTTCACCGGGTACCTCCGGACCAAGTCGCAGCGGGAAACTTGGGCCTTTGCGCAGCGGATGTTTTGGGACGTGGCGGTCGTTTTGGCGGTGTTGTCCATCCTGGGGTGCGTATTTTCGAGACAAGTCATCGGAATCTTTACCTTGATGGGCGTCAATCACGTCCATTGGGACCTCGCGGTGTATCTGAACCGGATCATCTTCCCCTGCATCTTGTTTCTGGGTTTGACCGCCCTGGCCTCGGGCATCCTGAACAGTTTTCGCCAATTTGCGCTGCCGACCTGGAGCAGCGTGACGTTCAATCTGGTCGTGATTGGATCGTCCTTCGCCGTGGTCTATCAGCCGCTGATAAAATGGGCGCCGGAGGCCTATCGCAGTCCCGCCGTGGCGCTGGCCGTTGGGATTGTGGTGGCGTCGATGGTCTCGCTGGCGATACAACTCCCCGCGCTGCGGAAGCTGGGGATGAAATTCCGCCCCGACGTAAATTTTCAGGATCCGGGCGTGCGCCAAACCGGAAAACTGATGGCGCCGGTTTTTTTCGGGGCCGGCGTGTTTCAGATCAATTTTTTCATCGACACGATTTTCGCCACTTCGTCGCGCATGCCTTCGGGCAGCATCACTTCACTCTACGTCTCCGATCGGGTGATGGAGCTGGTGCTGGGCGTTTACGCCATGGCGCTTTCGACCGTAATTTTCCCCACCATGTCGCATCAGGCGGCGGACGGCAAGCACGACGAGATGAAGCAGACCTTCGGTTTCGCGTTGCGCATCGTTTCGTTCATCACGATTCCAGCGGCGATTGGGCTGATCCTGCTGCGCGTGCCGATCACTCAGGTGCTGTTCCAGCACGGGGAATTCGGGGCGCGCTCGACGGCGCTGACCTCTCACGCGTTGCTGTTTTATTCGCTGGGACTTCCCGCGTTCGCGGCGATCAAGCTGATCACGCCGATGTATTACTCGACGCACGACACGTTGACTCCGACCAAAGTCGGAATTTATTCGCTGGCTCTGCATATTCTGTTAAATGTGTTTCTACTTTTCGCCTTCGGGCGATATTTGTGGAACGCCAGTCCGGCGCTGGCCAGCTCGCTGTCCGCGTATTTCAATTTCGCGGCGCTATTTGTGATTTTTCGCGGGCGCTACGGCCGGCTGGGCGCCGCTGCCATTCTGTCATCTCTGGGCAAAATGATCGTCTGCGCGGCGGCGATGGCGGCGGCTTGTTACGCGGCGCTGCGTTTCGCGCATTTCGAGTCCATCGAACACTTCGCGTCGCAGGCGGCAATGCTGGTCGCGATGATGGCGCTTTCCGTGGGCGTGTATTTCGCGCTGGCGAAGGTGCTGCGCTGCGAAGAGCTGCCTGAGTTGTTTTTGCTCTTGCGACGATCCGAGCCGGAAGCTGCGGCGTTGGGCATCGACCTTTAGTTTTGAATTTTTACCAGCTGAAACGAGGGAACCGAATTGGAAGCGGATATACGCTCATTTCTAAGTTATTTGCGGGTCGAGAAAGGCCTGTCCGATAACACCATGTACGCCTACCAGCGCGACATGCTGAAGTTCGCTGAATTTACCGGCAAACACAAAGTCGGCACGACGCAAATTGAACGTAGCCACGTGGTGGATTTTCTGCGGTCGCTGTATTTGAAGAAACTCGACAGCCGGTCGGTCGCGCGGCACCTGGTCACTCTTCGGCATTTTTTCCGGTTCTGCTTTGCGGAAGGTTTGATCAAAGAAGACCCCGCGGCAAATATCCAGTCGCCGAAATTCCGCCAAAGCCTGCCGGAATTCTTGAGCCTCGCGGAAGTGGATCGCTTGCTGGCGCAGCCCGACCCCACCTCGACGCTCGGCCTTCGTGACAAGGCGATGATTGAGTTGCTGTACTCCACCGGCCTGCGCGTTTCGGAACTGTGCGGCTTGAAAGTTAACGACATCCAAATCGACGTCGGCTGCCTGCGGTGCATCGGCAAAGGCAACAAAGAGCGGCTGGTGCCGGTGGGCAAGCAAGCTCTGCAGGTGGTCCAGGAATACATCAAGAAATCCCGTCCGCGAATACTCGGTGAACGAACTTCGCTATTCCTATTTCCATCCCGCGCTGGCAGCGCGATTAATCGCATCGCGTTCTGGAAGACTTTGGGTATGTATGGACGCAAAGCGGGCTTGCGCAAGGCGCTCACGCCGCACATGCTGCGCCACAGCTTTGCCACGCACCTGCTCGATCGCGGAGCGGATCTGCGTTCGGTGCAGATGATGTTGGGGCATGCGGACATCGCGACAACTCAGATTTACACGCACGTCGTTGAAGAACGGCTGAAACAAGTTTACAAAGCACATCACCCGCGCGCCTAAAACGAGCGCCACGGGAATTCGAAAGGCGGATAAAGCATGCCCGATTACATGTACTTGCTGGAAAGCAGACTCACGCCGGAGCAGCGCGCGGTGATGGAGCGCGTGCAGGAACTTTCGCGCGCGCAGGATGTGAACGTCTACCTGACCGGCGGAGCGGTGCGCGATTTAATTTCGGGCATGCCCATCCGCGACCTGGATTTCACGGTGGAAGGCAATCCGGTGAAGATGGTGCGCGAGCTGGAGAAAGGCGGCGCGTCGGTGGTGTGGGAAAGCGAGAAGCTCCGCCACCACGAAGTTATTTTCGCCGGCGACGTGGACGGCTCCGTTTCTGCGGCGCGCGAGGACCACTATGAACGGCCCGGCGTGAAGCCTGAGTATCGCTTCTCGAGCATCATGGAAGATTTGAAGCGCCGCGACATCGGCATCAACGCCATCGCCATTTCACTGAACACCCAGTCGCGCGGCCTGCTGTTGGATCCAATGAACGGCCTGGCCGACCTGGAGAAGCAGGAAATTCGCGTGCTCTCGATTCACGCGTTCACCAATCAGCCGATTCGGCTGATGCGCACTTTGCGTTACGCGGCGCGCATGAATTTCAAAATGGAGCCGCGCACCCAGGAGTGGTTCGACCTGGCGATGGAACGCGGCTTGGTCGATCGCATCGAAAGCGGCGACGTGGGGCATGAGTTGCGCGCCATGGCTCGCGACGACAATGCTGCCGCCACGCTGAAGCAATGGGAATCGCACGAAATGCTCGAGCTGATTCACCCTGCGCTGCAGAAACGAAAACCGGACTACGACAGCCTGAACAAGCTGGCGCGAGTGCGCTCGAATCTGTATGGCGCTGGGTTGCGTCCGCGGCTGCATCTGGCGGTCACCTACTACACACTGGGACGGCTCAAAGATCGCGAAGCGTCTTCGGCGCTCCGCAATCTGGAATATCGCGCGGCGGAAATCGACGCGCTGGACAAATTGGTTCCGGAAACGCAGAAAGTTTTGAAGATGCTGAAGAGTCCCAAGACCAATGCGCCCAAGGACGCCTACTACTATCTCGCGTCGGTTCCGCCGGAGGCGCTGGCGTTCATCGAAACGGAGATGCCGAATTCGAAGGCGCTTTCCAAGATTCGGAATTATCTGCAGAAATGGCGGCCACTGCGCATGGCGTCGCCGGCCGGGGAACTCGAGGCGCTGGGCGTCGAGCGTGGCCCAAAATTCGACAAGGTCATCGACCAGTTCTTCGAGATGCAGCTGCGCGGCAAGGGCAAGACTCCCGAGGACCGCACCAAGATCCTGAAAAATCTTGCAGGCATAAAAGACGAGCCCAAAAAGCCGGAAAAAGCAAAAAAAGAAAAGAAGGGCGACAAGGAAGCGGCGGCTACGACCGACGCGAAAGGGAAGGCCAAAGCGCAACCGGTCGCGCCGGGAAAACCGGCGACTGGAAAATCACCCGCGCCGGCGGAAAAACCCGTGCAATCCGCTGCCGCGGCCATCGGGGCGCGCGCTCAGGCCAAACACGATAAGGCCGAACACGACAACGATAAGGCCAAAAAGAAAGCTGCCAGGAAGAAGCCTGCGAAAAAATCCAAGAAGTGACGGGGCACGATCGCACTGAAGATCTCGAAGTATTTTCAGTTCGTTTTTAGGGTGTGGATTGGCGTTAACGCAAATGGCGGAGCTGGTTTAAAATAAAAAAGAATGGCGTCCTCGAACTTCGTTCATCTGCATCTGCATACGGATTACTCGCTCCTGGACGGAGCCTGTGAAATCGGCGAACTGACGGCGGAAGCCGCGCGGCGCGGCATGCCGGCGGTCGCCGTGACCGATCACGGCAATTTATTCGCGGCCGCGAGTTTTTATCATCAGGCCACCACCCACGGCGTTAAGCCCATCATCGGCTGCGAAATGTACGTCGCGCCCGACAATCACAAGAACCGCGGCACCGGCGCGGAGCGTTCAAACCACCTCGTCCTGTTGTGCGAAAACGAGACCGGCTACAAGAACCTGATCAAGCTGGTCTCCACCGGCTACCTCGATGGGTTCTATTACAAGCCGCGCGTCGACCATGAATTGCTGGCCAAACACAGCGAGGGCTTGATTGCGCTGTCCGCCTGCCTGCGCGGGGAAGTGGCCGACGCGATCCTCTCCGACAAGTACGACCAGGCCAAAGCCAACGCGCATCGCCTGCGCGACATTTTCGGCAAACAGAATTTCTTCCTCGAAGTGCAGGACCAGGGCCTCGAACAGGACATTCGCGTGAACCGCGACCTGGTGCGCCTGTCCCAAGAAAGCGGCATCCCGTTGGTCGCCACCAACGATTGCCACTACCTGACCCAGTCGGACTCGCACGCCCAAGAAGTGCTGATGTGCATTCAGACCGGCAAGACCATGAGCGACGCCGCGCGCATGAAATTCGCCACCGACCAGTTTTATTTCAAGAGCGGCGAGGAAATGGCGCAAGTGTTTCGCGAATTGCCGGACGCGGTGACGCGCACCGTAGCGATCGCCGATCGCTGCAACGTAAAAATCCAGCGCGTCGGCAATCCGTTCCCGGAATTCAAAGTTCCAGAAGGCCACACCACCGATTCGTATTTCGAAAGAGTGGTGCGCCAGGGATTCGTCGAGCGCGCCCAAGTGCTGGAACAGTTGGCCAAGGAAAATCGCTTGCGCCATCCGCTCAGCGATTACGAAAGCCGCCTGACCGCCGAAATCGAAATGATCAAGAAGATGCGCTTCACCGGCTACTTCCTGATCGTTTGGGATTTCATTCATTACGCGCGAGCCCAGGGCGTCCCGGTGGGTCCCGGCCGCGGATCGGCCGCGGGGAGCTTGGTCAGCTACGCGCTGAAAATTACCGACGTCGATCCGATGCAGTATGAATTGCTCTTCGAGCGCTTTCTGAACCCCGAGCGTATTTCGATGCCCGATATCGACATCGATTTCTGCATGCGGCGGCGCGGCGAAATCATCGAGTACGTGCGCCAAAAATACGGCAGCGAGAGCGTCGCGCAGATCATCACCTTTGGAACTATGGCCGCGAAAGCGGTACTAAAAGACGCCGGCCGCGCGCTGGATATGCCCTACGGCGACGTGGATCGCCTGGCGAAAATGATTCCGCTGACGCTGAACATTTCGCTCGAAGAAGCGCTGAAGCAATCGCCGCAGCTGGAATCCGCCTGCAAAGACGGCCCGTACAAAGCGCTGATCGATGTGGCCATGCGCCTCGAAGGTTTGGCGCGGCACGCCTCGACCCACGCGGCCGGCGTGGTGATTTCGCCCCAGCCTCTCACCGAAATCGTACCGCTGTACAAGTCGAACAAGGAAGAAATCACCACGCAGTACGATATGAATGCGCTGGAGCGCATCGGTCTGCTCAAGATGGATTTCCTCGGCCTGACCACGCTGACGGTGCTCGACGACGCCGTGCGCATGATCAAAGAAAATCGCGGCGTGGAAATCGATCTCCCCGGCCTGCAGTTCGACGACGAGAAAACCTACGCGCTGTTCGCGCGCGGCGAGACCAGCGGCATATTCCAATTTGAATCGCACGGCATGCGCGACATTTTGAAGCGTTACCAGCCCACGCGCCTCGAAGATTTGACGGCGCTGAACGCGTTGTATCGTCCCGGCCCGATTCAGGGCGGCATGATCGACGACTTCATCGCCCGCAAGCACGGCAAGAAAAAAGTCGCCTACGATTTGCCGGAGCTGGAGCAGATTCTCTCCGAAACCTGGGGCGTCATCCTGTATCAGGAACAGGTCATGCAAATCGCCAACCGCCTAGCCGGATTTTCGCTGGGCGATGCGGACCTGCTGCGCCGCGCCATGGGCAAAAAGAAACACGAGGAAATGGCCGCGCAGCGCGAAAAATTCCTGACCGGATGCGCGGCGCGAAAAGTAAACGCCAAGAAAGCCGAAAAGATCTTCGACCTGATGGCCGAGTTCGCGGGCTACGGATTCAACAAATCCCATTCCTGCGCCTACGCGCTTCTCGCGTATCAGACCGCCTACCTGAAAGTTCACTATCCGGTGGAATTCATGGCCGCCATGCTCAGCGCCGAAGCGGGGAACACCGACAAAGTGGTGAAGTACATCAACGAAGCGCGGGGCATGGGCATTCGCGTCTTGCCGCCCGATGTGCACGAGAGCGGCTTGTATTTCACGCCGGTCGGCAACGACATTCGTTTCGGCCTGGCTGCCGTAAAAAATGTGGGCGAGAACACCGCGATCGCCATCAGCAAAACCCGCGAGGAAAGCGGGAACTTTCATGGCTTCTTCGGTTTCTGCGAGGCGGTCGAATCGAAATTCATCAACAAACGAGTTTTGGAAAGTTTAACCAAAGCAGGCGCGTTCGATTGCCTGGGGAAATCGCGCGGACGGATTTACGCGGCTATCGACCAGGGCGTTTCGCGCGGCGCAAAAAAAGCGCAAGCCAAAGCCGTGGGCCAGGGCGGATTGTTTCTGGTGAATCCCGGAACAAGCCACGCGGGCAACGGCTCGTCGGCGGAAACGGAATTGCCTCCGGCCGAAGACTGGACCGAAGAGCAACAGCTCGCCGGCGAATACGCCGTCCTCGGTTTTTACATTTCCGGGCATCCGCTCGATAAATATGCCGGCCGCCTGAAAGATTTAAAAGCGATCGACCTTTCGAGCATGGAATCGCGCCGAAATGGTGAAGACATTGTAGTCGCCGGAATCATCGTGCAGATGCGCCCCATGCGTTCGCGGCGCGGCGCGCGCTGGGCGATTTTCACGCTACAGGATCGAACCGGTGTAATCGAGGCGCTGGCGTTCCCCGAAGCGTTCGGGAAACTCGAACACGTGATGAAAACGAATACGCCGCTGCTGGTCAAGGGCCGCGTGGCGATCGAGGACGTAGGCACGCGGCTGATCGTGGCCGATGCTCGATTGTTGGACCAAGTGGCCGACCAAGCGCCCACCCAGTTGCGGGTGCGCGTGGATTTGAGCACCCTCGATTCCGGCGCGCTCGACCGCCTGCACGAACTTTTTGGCAGCCGCCCCGGACGCTGCAAAGTTTCATTCGATCTCATTCAGCAGGACGGCACCGAAGCAACTTTAGATTCGGGCAGCGCCGTGCAAGCCGACCGCGAACTGGTCGAACGCGTGCGCGAAATCTGCGGAACCGATTCCGTGGCGGTGGTGCGGTGAGCGAAAAAGACACCGGCGGAAAAGCGGCAGGGAAGAAAGTCCGCACCCGCCAGGAACGCCGCGAGCGGCTGAAGAAACTCAAAGTGCTGAAAGAAGCGCGCCGCACTGCGCGGGAGGCCGCGGCCGCCAAACTCGCAGCGCAAAGCGTAATCGAAGCGCCGGCTACCCGGGTGGCGCCGGTCAAGGAATCCGTGGCGAAAATAAAAGCGCCAGCTGCAGCGGCCAAACCAAAACCCGCTGCAGTTGCCGCCGTCGCGGCTCCGGACATCGAAAAACAGAAACAGCGCGTGATCGACGCGCTGGAACGCGACGTAGCCGAATTGAACCGCCTCGCCACGCCCACCAGTGAGCAGTCAACAGAAATCGAACGAATCCGCAGGGAAGTCGAGGAACTGAAGCATGATTTCTACACGAATCTCGGCGTGTGGCAACGCGTGCTGCTGGCGCGCCATCCGCTGCGGCCCTACACTGACGACTACATCCGCTTGCTCTTCGAAGATTTCTCCGAGATTCATGGCGACCGCAATTTTTCCGACGATCCCGCGTTGATTACCGGCATGGCCAAATTTCACGGCCGCCCGGTGTTGATCGTCGGCAATCAGAAAGGCCGCGACCTGAAGCAGCGCATGGCGCGCAATTTTGGTCAGGCCAAGCCTGAAGGCTATCGCAAAGCCCTGCGCGCGATGCAACTCGCCGCGAAATTTGGCCGGCCAATCATGGTTTTTATCGATACGCCGGGCGCGTATCCGGGCGTCGACGCCGAAGAGCGCGGCCAGGCCGAAGCCATCGCGCACAATCTGCGTGAAATGGCGCGGCTGCCGGTGCCGATCATCGTCACCATCACCGGCGAGGGCGGCTCGGGCGGCGCGCTGGCCATCGCCATCGGCGATCGGATTTACATGCTGGAAAATTCGGTGTACTCGGTGATTTCGCCCGAAGGCTGCGCCTCGATCATGTGGCGCGACGCGACGAAAACCGAAGCCGCCGCCGAAGCCTTGAAAATCACCGCGGCGAATCTGCTTGAATTCAAAATCATCGACGAAATCGTGCCGGAGCCCGAAGGCGGCGCGCATACCAATCCCGAAGCCACCGCAAAATTCCTGGATCCGATCCTGACCAGCGCGCTGGCCGAGCTTTCGCAACTCACCCCCAAACAGATTGTCGACCAGCGTTACGAAAAGTTTCGCAACATGGGCCAGTTCTTCGCCTAAACCATCCCGGAGCTCGTTGCCGCTCCCAAAATCCGTCGCGCTATCTCAAGGATTTTCGGTGGGCTCGCCCGTTCAATCTTCGCTATACTCCGCCCGCGCACGTTTTTCGCTTCGTTCGAGGTGACATGTTCAAGGCTTGGCTTAGTCTATTTATATTTTTCGCCGTTGCGGCAACTGTGGGTGCCGCCCCGGGCGCCGTGCGCTGCGCGCACCTGCTCGACGTGCGTTCCGGCGAAATTCGCGACGATCAGACCATCGTTTTCGCCGCGGACGGAACCATCACGACCGTCGGCTCCACGCAAACCGCAGTCGTTCCGGCTGGCATCACTCCGGTAATTCTGACCGGAACGTGCCTGCCGGGCCTGATCGACGTTCACACCCACCTGACCGATGACCCGCAGGATTCGGGTTATCAGGGCTTGGCCGTGTCGGTGCCAAGCGAAGCGATCAAGGGCGTGAAGAACGCGCGCCGCACATTGAATGCCGGTTTCACCACTGTGCGCAACGTGGGCGCCGGAGACTTCACTGACGTAGCGTTGCGCGACGCGGTCAATGACGGCAGCGTCGACGGCCCGCGCATGCTCGTATCCGGACCGCCGCTCGGGATCACCGGCGGGCACTGCGACGACAACCTGCTGCCGTATCAATATCACCATGTCAGCGAAGGCGTCGCCGATGGCCCGTGGGCCGCGCGCGCGAAAGTCCGCGAAAACGTGAAGTACGGCGTCGATCTGATCAAGGTTTGCGCTTCCGGAGGCGTGCTGAGCAAAGGCGATCAACCCGGCACGCCGCAATACACGCTCGAGGAATTGCAGGCCATCACCGAAGAAGCGCACAAGCTCGGCCGCAAAGTGGCCGCGCACGCACACGGCACCCAATCAATTAAAGACGGGATTCGCGCGGGCATCGATTCGATTGAACACTCCAGCCTGATTGACGACGAGGGCATTGCGCTGGCCAAAGCGCACGGTACCTATCTGGTCTTCGATATTTACAACGACGATTTCATTCTCCAGCAAGGCGCCAAATCCGGAATGCTTCCGGAATCGATTGAGAAGGAGAAAAAACTTGGCCAGATGCAACGCGAGAGTTTTCGGCGTGCCTGGCAAGCGGGCGCCAAGATCGCGTTTGGCACCGACGCCGGCGTCTATCCCCACGGCGACAACGCCAAACAATTCGCCACCATGGTGCAGTGGGGCATGCCGGCGATCGATGCTATTCGTTGCGCTACGCTGAACGCCGCCGACTTGATGGGCTGGGCCGGCAAGGTCGGAGTTCTCGAGCCGGGAGCCTACGCCGACATTATTGCAGTCGATGGCAAGAGCCCGTTGAGCGACGTCACCGTCTTGCAATCGGTGGGATTCGTGATGAAGGGCGGCACGGTGGTGAAGAGTAATTTGCCGGCGCCGCATTAGAATTCTGCGTGCAGCCGCCCGGATTTTGAGCTAATTTGCGGGGGAGGGAACTATGCGAGGTCTGGGAATTTTGTGGGTGCTGTACGGGCTGCTGCGGCTGGTCATGGCCCTGGCAATATTCATGTGGAGCGGCACGCTCACGTTGATGTGGGGCGCGCTGCTGTCGCGGGTGCCGAGTCCCTTCGCGCTGATGGATTATTTCCATTTGTTCCTCGGCTTCGCGATTGTTTTGGGCATCGTTGCGGGGATCGTCTCAATCATCGCGGGCTTGGCGCTGATGTCGGGCGGCAATTCAGCGCGCAAGCTAGGCCTGATCGCGGCGTTTTTTGGGCTGATCAATGGCCCGCTGGGCATCGCGCTGGGCGCTTACACCTTAGTGGTCCTGGTTCCGGCCGGTTCGCGCCCGCCCGCGACTCGCTGAGCGCCCCAGCCGCAACGTACTCGTTCAAGTTCACGATCGCTTCGTAATTCGTTCCCCATTGGAAGATTAGGCACGTCTCTGAGTGTTTCGATTGCCGTGCGCGACGGACTGCTTTAGTTTGCATGGCAGGGGTCTCCTGGATATGTCCGACTCAAATCCGTTGATGGCTGACGTGTTTCGCCCGTACGAAAAGCTGGTCGAGATCACTATTCTCGGCAAGACCTTCTTGGTGCCGGAGCGGAATTCGCTGCTGCGGGCCTTTCAATTCATCAGCCCGGAAACGGTGCCGTATGGTCGCTTCTGTTGGAATCAGGAATGTCAGTACTGCAAAGTCAGCTGCCAGCTCGCCGACGACGATCAATCCCGCCCAATCCTGAGCTGCAAATTTTTGGTTTCCGAAGGCATGAATATCACCGAAATGGCGCCGGAACTGATGGGCTGCCTGCGTACGAAACTGGGGCAGGCTGCCGCGGCCCCACCGCGCAAGCCACTCGACGCGCCCATCTCGATCGCGCCGCTGCCCCCAACGGACCAAGTCGCGCCTCCGGGCCAAAGCGCATCAACTCCGGTAATTCTCGAAGACACCCAGAACGATTAATCCTGCCCGCTTATGCCAGACCCGCCGTACGTTTCCGTTCTGAGTTTTTCTGACATCCATTCCGCCTTGCTGTTCGCTTGCAACTTGTTCACCGCGCATGTCATTCTTTTGCTCCGAACGATTTAGGAGAATTTGAATGCCAGTTTGTGACGGTTGCGGCGCGCAAGTCGACGACGCGCATATCCGCGCCAGAATTGAACGGCTGGAGATGGCGACGCGCTATCGGCCGATCCATATCCAGGTTTTGCTGCTGGACGCGGCGCCACCCGAACGCGCCGAGGATTTCTTCTATCGCGCTGTAGGCAATCGCTCCGAACGTTCGGACGGTGCGCGCGCGTACTGCAATGCCTTGCTGAAGTGCACCGGCGAAGATCCGTCGCGATTTTCATCCGAAATCGATGCGCCGGCCGAATTGCAGCGGCACGGATTATTCCTGACGAATGTTGTGGAATGCTCTACGGGTTCCGGACTGGCTGCGGCCTTACAGCGCTGCGCGCCATCGCTGCTGAAGCGAATCCAATTTTCGTACAAGCCGAAATATGTTATGCCGATTTCAACGGCACTGCAGGGAATTCTGCCGCTTCTGCGGGAGGGTGGCTGGACGGATCGCTTGATTCTGGACGGCGGCGCGCCATTCGACGTTCGATCCTCACCCGCGGCGCATGCTCCCGGCGATTTGGCGGCGGCAGTGAATGAAAAATTGACGAAGGCCGTTTCGAATTCGGCGTAGCCCGCGCACGACTTCCAGTCGTCATTCTGAGGAGCGCAGCGACGAAGAATCTCTACACGTATTGGTCCGGGCACACGGTGAGGGATGAGATCCTTCGCTGCGATGACGTCAAAGGCGGGTCTTATCTTGGCCGAATCATTTCACATGAAGTCCCACGAATTCCGCGAGAGCGGAAAGCGACTGATCGATTGGCTCGCAGACTACTACGCGCGCGTCGACCAGCTTCCGGTTCTGGCGCAGGTGAAGCCGGGAGAAATTCGCGCGTCGTTGCCGGCGGAACCGCCCCAAATCGGCGTGGCGATCGACACGATCATCGAGCAACTGAATTCCAAAATTATGCCCGGCATCACCCACTGGCAATCTCCGAATTTTTTCGCGTATTTTCCCGCCAATGCTTCGGAGCCGTCGGTCCTCGGCGATCTGATTTCTTCCGGCTTGGGTGTGCAAGGCATGTTGTGGGCCACCAGTCCGGCGTGCACCGAAGTCGAAACGCATGTTCTCGACTGGCTGGCAAACATGCTGGCTCTGCCGAAGACGTTTCTGTCCAATTCCGCCGGCGGGGGAGGAATTCAAGATTCTGCGTCGAGCGCTTCGCTGTGCGCGATTCTGGCCGCCCGCGAGCGCGCCACGAATTTCAAGAGCAACGAACGCGGCTGTCGCGAAAACCTGGTGGCCTACACCTCGACGCAGGCGCATTCCTCGATCGAGAAAGACATCAGGGTCGCCGGAATTGGCCGCGCCAATCTGTGGCTGATCGACGTCGATGAGCAATTCGCTATGCGCCCCGAACTACTGGAAAAAACGATCGAAGAAGATAAGCGCGCCGGACGGATTCCGTTCTTCGTTTGCGCCACCGTGGGCACCACGTCGTCGCTGGCCTTCGACCCGCTTCCGGCCATCGGAGAAATTTGCAAGCGGCACAACCTCTGGCTACACGTCGACGCCGCCATGGCGGGCACCGCGGCGCTGTGTTCCGAGTTTCGTTACATCCAGAACGGCCTGGAGCTCGCCGACAGCTACTGCTTCGACGCGCACAAGTGGATGTTCACCAATTTCGACTGCACCTGCTTCTACGTCGCTAACCGCGAGACGCTGACGCACAGCCTGAGCGTCACGCCGGAATATTTGCGCAACCAGGCCACCGAGTCTGGCTCGGTCTTCGATTATCGCGACTGGCACGTGCCCCTCGGCCGACGCTTCCGCGCGCTCAAACTATGGTTCGTCATCCAGCACTACGGCGTCGAAGGACTGCAGTTTCACATCCGCCGCCATGTGGCGATCGCCCAAAAATTTCTAGAGTCAGTGCGAAAAGACGATCGCTTCGAAATCATTGCTCCTGCGCCGTTGAACCTGATCTGCTTCCGGGTTAAAGGCGACGACGGGCTGAATGAAGAATTGCTCCGCCGGCTCAATGCCTCCGGCCAGCTTTACCTTTCCCATACAAAACTTAACGGAAAATTCACTCTGCGCTTCTGCGTCGCCCAAATGCGCACCGAACTGCACCATGTGGAACACGCCTGGGCCGCGATTTGCGCCGAAGCCACAAAGCTGATCGCCGCCCGCGATCGCGGAAGTCATTCAAACCAAGCCGCTTCGGGCCGCGAATAGCTTTCCCAGCTCTCGGACTCGATGTGGTAGACTCCGATTGTTCCGCGAAATTCTCCTGGGAGTATCCGGATGAAGGCTCGCTCAAAATTCCTGATCGGCTCGGGGATCATCGTCGTCACCCTGCTGGCGCTGGCCTACGTCGGATTCACCCAGAGCAAAACCTATTACCACACCATCACCGAGCTTTCGACGCTGCAAGGTTCCGCGCTGCACCAGCGCATGCGCGTTTCGGGGAACGTCCAGGCCGGTTCCATCGACCATCTCACCGGACGCGTCGATTTTATTTTGATCGAGCAGGGCAAGACGCTGCCGGTCAGCTATGTAGGCCACGACCCACTCCCGGATACTTTTAAAGACGGCGCGCAAGCCCTGGTCGAAGGCAAAATGATGCCGGACAATCGTTTCGTCGCCGAGCAGGTGCAAGCCAAGTGCGCGTCGAAATACGAAGCGACGCCCGATGGTGCTCCGGTTTCGGCTCCCGCGCGAAATCCGGGACAAACTTCAACTGGGACCAACGCCCGGCCCTCAGGGTACTAATATTTTGCCAGCCCGCGCAGTGCACGAACCTATGAGCCATTCGCCAGAAGGTCGCGGGGAGTCTTCGTGGACATACTAGGATCCGTTGCGCTTCTGCTCGCGTTTCTGGCGGCGGTGTACGCCTTCGTCGCCGGCATCGTCGGCATCGTTACCCGACGTCCGCTGATCACCAAGAGCGCGCGTAATGCGGGCATGGCCATCTTCGGACTGGTCATCCTCGCCGCCGCCTGCCTCGAATATTTTTTCTTCGCCAACGATTTTTCCTCCGCGTATGTGGCCGAGCACAGCAATCGCGCGCTCCCGGCCTATTACAAGTTCGCCGCGCTATGGTCCGGGCAAGAAGGCTCGCTGGTCCTGTGGACCTTCCTGCTTTCGATGTATGCCTTCCTGGTTTTATTTTTCAACCGCAAAAAACATCCGGAGTTGATGCCGTACGTCGGCGTGGTGCTGGCCGGGACCCAGGTGTTTTTCCTCACCCTGAATAATTTCGTGGCCAGCCCGTTCCGCATGCTGGGAAATATGGACGCGGGCGGAGTGATGCGCCTCGCTTCGATTTCCGACGGCCACGGCCTGAATCCGCTGCTGCAGTATCCGGAAATGGTGATTCATCCGCCGATGCTGTACCTCGGCTACACCGGATTCACCGTGCCATTCGCGTTTGCATTGGCCGCGCTGCTCGGCCGCTATCCCGGCGAGAAATGGATTCACATCACTCGGCGCTGGACCATGATCGCCTGGTGCTTCCAAAGCGCGGGGATTTTGCTGGGTGCGCACTGGGCTTACGCCGTGCTGGGTTGGGGCGGTTATTGGGCTTGGGATCCGGTGGAAAATGCGTCGCTGCTGCCGTGGATTACCGGAACCGCTTTTCTGCATTCGGTGATGATGCAGGAAAAGCGCGGCATGATGAAAATCTGGAACGTCTGGCTGGTTTTCGTCACCTTCATGCTGTGCATTCTGGGAACGACGCTGACGCGTGCGGGCATCGTCAGTTCCGTACATGCCTTTGCACAATCTTCGATAGGTGGCTGGTTCTTCGGATTTTTGGCAATTATCTTCGTGGTCTGCTTCGCGGCGTATTGGAAGAACCGCGACTACCTGCGAAGCGACAATCAACTTGACTCCTTGGTTTCGCGCGAATCGAGTTTTCTATTCAACAATCTGGTGTTACTCGCTGCCTGTTTTGCGGTTTTGTGGGGCACACTATTTCCGATACTTTCGGAATGGGTGCAGGGAAGCAAGATCAGCGTCGGCCCGCCATTTTTTAACAAGGTTAACATTCCCATCGCGCTGTTTCTGTTACTGCTGACGGGCGTGGGCCCATTGCTGGCTTGGCGCAAAACTTCGTTCGATGCGCTGCGCCGGAATTTCGCCTGGCCGCTGGCCGGCGGAATCGTGGCGGGAGTCGCGGCTTTTATTTTTGGTTTCCGCGACGTGTACTCGCTAATTTGCATGATTCTCGGCGTATTCGTGACCCTGACTATTGCCTCGGAGTTCTTCCGTGGCGCGCGCGTGATTTCATCGCGGGACGGCTCGAATATTTTCACCGCCGTGGGCGAATTGACCATGCGCAATACGCGCCGCTACGGCGGGTACGTCGTCCATTTCGGCATGGTGCTCGTTTTCATCGGCATTGCTGGGACGCCCTTCAACAAAGACATTCAAAAAGAAATGTCGATCGGCGACACCCTGAATATCGGCTCGTACTCCATCCTGTGCCAGAATTTCGACGCGGTGAATAACGACAATTACGAATCGGAACGCGCCACGCTGGAAGTCTTCAAAGGCGGCAAATCGGTGATGATGTTGTACCCTGAGCGCCGTTTCTTCCTGGCCAGCCAGGTCACCGAGACGATGGTCGCGGTGCAGTCCAACCCGTTTCACGATTTATACGTGGTGTACGCCGGACGCAGCCCGGAAGGCGGCAAGCCAGTGATTCACGCCTACCTGCTGCCGCTGGTGAAGTGGATTTGGTTTGGCGGAATTGTAGTGGTGTTGGGGACCATCCTCGCGCTGCTGCCGAATCGCAAAGCGGTCCTGGTTTTGCGGCCGGCCACCGAAAAATCGTGGGGCGACGCGATTTCCGCGACTGGTTCGGCCATCGGTGCGGTTGCGCGGCGAGCGGATGCGCGAGCGGATGCGAATGACTAAGTCGACGAATTCGCGCTCGCAGAACAAAACCGCATCGCTAGTCGCGCTGGCGATGCTGGTAAGCGCGCCGCTGGTTGCGTCGCTCGCACCCGTCGCCTTCGCCCAGAACGCGCCTCGCGCCAAAAAGCTGGCCAACGGCCTGAAGTGCATGTGCGGCGGCTGCGAAGATTCGGCAGGGCAGTGCAGCCATCCCGGCGGATCGTTTTCGGGTCCTTGTGAAACCGCGCGCGGGATGCAGAAAGATCTCGACGATCGTGTGGCCAAAAACGAATCCGACGACGCGATTCTGGCCGCCTATGTGTCGCAGTACGGACCGGCGGTGCTAGCCGACCCGCCGACGAAAGGTTTCGATTTGCTGGCCTGGGTTATGCCGGTGTTGATGCCGATCTTGGCGCTGATTCTCGTTTGGTACGTGGTGCGCAGCTGGCGTAAGAAGTCCCAGCTCGCGCCAGCCGGTGGGCCCCCTATCGACGCCGAATTTCTGGCGCGGGCCCAACGCGAAGCGAAGGGCGACCTTGAGTAGCGTCGACATCGCAGTGGCCTGCGTAGCGCTGGCTATCGCTACCGTTCTATTCGTGTTTAATGTGCGCCTCGAAGCGTCCGACCTGGCCCCGCATCGCACCATGCTCGACCAATTAATGGAACGCCGCGACGCCATTTACGAAAACCTGCGCGACCTGCGTTTCGAATTTCGCGCCGGGAAATTTTCCGAGGCGGATTACGAAGAAACCAAGCAATCGCTGGAGCTGGAAGCGGCCCGAGTCCTCGCCGACATGGACCGCCTAACCGGCGGCACGCCTACGCCCGCCACGATTCAAGCCTCGACGGAGAAGGTAAGACATTCATGATTCTGCATTCTGCCAAAATCCGAATCGCGCGTTCGCTCGCGTCGCTACTGTTCGCCGTGTTTGCGTTGGTCGCAACGGCGCACCTGGCGCAAGCCGGCACCGTCGATGGCACTGTAAAGAATGGTACGAACGGAAAGGTTGAAGCCGGCGCCGACGTCATCCTGATTCAATTGCAAGGTGGCATGCAGCCGGTGGCAAAAACAAAAACCGACGCGCAGGGCCACTATCATTTCGACCACCCGCAGCTCGGCACCGGGCCGATGCTGATTCGCGTGGTCTATCGCGGCGTGAATTATCACGAGCCGATTGCGCCGGGCAAAACCGTCGCGGATGTGGAAGTCTTCGAACCCACCACCCAACCGAGCGCGTTCAGCGTCGCCAATCACGCGCTGATTCTCCAGGCGAACGGCAGCGACCTGATGGTTGGCGAAGAATACATGATCACCAATAAAACCCAGCCGCCGGTCGCGTTCTATCGCGAAGACGGTTCCTTCAATTTTAATTTGCCGGATGGCGCGCAGTTCGGCCAGGCGTCCGCCTGGGGCGCGGCCAATATGCCGGTGGTGCAGGGCACCATCGACAAGGGCAAAGACAAGATGGCCATCGCTTTTCCGTTTCGTCCCGGCGAAAGCGGCGTGCGCCTCGCCTATAAAATGCCGTATCCCGACAATCATTTGATGCTGCGCAATATTTCGCCCTACGCCACGGAGCGCCTGATCATCGCCGCGCCGCCGACCATGAAGATCGCCGGCTCCGGCATCGCGCCGGCGGGCCAAGATCAAGGATTCAACGTGTACACCATGGACCACGTCGCTGCCAACGCGCCGGTGGACATCACCGTCTCCGGCACCGCGCCGCTCCCGCCGAATTCGGCGGACGCTCCTCCGGGCGGCGGTCCCGCTGGCGGCGGTGACAATTCGCAGAATCCCTCAGTGAATTCGCGCGCGGCAGATGGTGGCGGCGCCGGCGATGCGGCATCGGTAACCGCGACCGCGATTCCGGCGCGCCTCGACAGTTTGAAGTGGGTGCTCACCGGTGGCTTCGCCTCGATTTTTGTTTTGGGTTTTGTGTATCTGTGGATGAGGCCACCGGCGACGGGCACGCAAATTGCCGCACCCGCCAGGGCCCAAGCAGCTGTCGCTCCCGCGCCGGCCGCGAGACCCTCTGTCGCCACGACGAACGCTGTAGCGAATGTCGCGGACGTTCATCGCGAAGTCAGCGGCAGCATGGACGAACTGAAAGACCGCATGTTCCGGCTCGAATTGCGGCATCAGGCCGGAACCATCGCCGAAGACGAATATCAGCAAGAGCGTGCGCGCCTGGAACAAACCATCCGCGGCCTGGTCCAAGGCTAGGCGAAATCGCTTGGCTGCCCCCGCAAACACTGCAGCCTCGCCGTCCGCAAGCCGTCCCTCAGGTTTAGGAATTTCCTTCCAGGGCATCGAAAAACGATTCGGCTCGCTCGCGGCCTTGCGCGGTGTCTCCCTCGAAATACAATCCGGAGAATTCGTCGCGCTGCTGGGCCATAACGGAGCAGGGAAGACCACCCTGCTGCGAATCGCCGCGCTACTGATGAAACCATCACGAGGCTCGGTTTCCTTCAATTCGGCTGCCAAGACGCGGAACAGCGCGACCCCGGGCATCGACCGCGAATTCCAACCCAAATCCGCGATCGGCTTGGTCGGCCACAGCACGCTGCTGTACGACGAACTGACCGCCTTGGAAAATCTCAATTTATTTGCGAAGCTCTACGATTTGGACGATGTCGAAATACGCGTAAAGACTTCGCTCGCTGACTGCGGCCTCGAATCGCGCTCCGGAAGCCTGGTGCGCACCTACTCCCGCGGCATGCGTCAGCGTCTCGCCATCGCTCGCGCGCTGCTGCATGCGCCCACCCTCTTGCTGCTTGATGAGCCCGCGGCGGGCCTCGATCGTCAGGGCCTGGACTGGTTCAGCGCGAAGCTAACGAAATTGAAGCAAGCCGGCTGCACGATTCTAATGAGCACGCACGCGCGCAACGAATCGCTGGATCTAGCCACCCGCGCCGTGTCCCTCGCCGCGGGAAGCATTCAGCAGGACAGCGGCTCGGCTGGCGACCCGCGCCCAGTACTCGCCGCGCTGCGGGCCGAGGCCTAGCGCATGACCACCGTGCGCGCAGCCGGAATCCTGCTGGGCAAAGAACTGCGCCTGGAATTTCGTTCCCGCGAACTGCTCAGCGCCACAATTATTTTCGCGCTGGTCGTAGTCGTGCTCTTCAGTTTTGCCTTCGATCCCACCGCGGCCGAATCGCGGCGCTACGGTCCCGGCCTGCTGTGGATTGCCTTTCTCTTTGCCGGCTCGCTGATGCTGAACCCGTCGTTCTCGCGGGAGCAAAACAACGAAACGCTCGACGCCCTGCGCATGGCGCCGATTTCGCCCTTCCCGATTCTGCTCGGCAAGATGCTGGCGAATTTCATTTTTATGTCGGTGGCCGAGCTCATTCTGGTTCCAGTGTTCGCCGTGCTTTACAACATTTCCCTCGCGGGCATCGTCTGGCGCCTGGCGCTGGTCCTGATGCTCGGAACGATCGGCCTTACCGTGACCGGCACCGTATTTTCCGCGGTTTCGGCGCACGCCCGCATGCGCGAGCTCCTGCTGCCGCTGCTGCTCCTGCCGATTCTTACGCCGCTGCTGATTGCTTCAGTCGAATCGACCGCTTCGCTTTTTCAGGAGCAGCCCGCGCTCGACCGCACCTGGGTCGCGTTTCTGGCTGGATTTGATATTGTGTTTCTTACGGCCTCCTGGCTGCTGTGCGACTATTTGTTGGAAGAATGATTTTTGAATGAGAGTGAGGAAGCGAGAAAGATGAAGGCCCGCTGGTTTTTCACCATGGTCGTCGCCGCCCTGATTTTCTTCGCGGGGTATGCGGCGCTGTTCGTCGCGCCCGACGAAAAAACCATGCACGCCGTCCAGCGCATCTTTTACTTCCACCTGCCGAGCTGGATCGCCATGTTTTCCGCGCTGTGCGTCGTTTTCTACGCCAACGTGGCGTATCTCGTCACCAAGAAACGCAAGTTCGACGCGCTGGGTGTGGCTGGAGTCGAAGTCGGCGTGATGTGCTGCACCATCGGCCTGATCACCGGCCCGCTGTGGGCCCGCCCGGTGTGGGGCATTTGGTGGACCTGGGATGCGCGCCTGACCACCACGTTCATCCTGTGGATACTTTATATTTCGTATCTTCTGTTGCGCGGCCTGCTGGAAGATCCGGAAAAGAAAGCGACGCTGTCCGCAATTTTCGGAATCTTTGCGTTTCTCGATGTGCCGCTGGTCTATCTTTCGAATCGTTTGTGGCGCACCCAGCATCCTCAGCCGGTCATCGCCGGTGGAAACGGTTCGGGACTCGATCCGCTGATGGGCAAAGTTTTGTTGCTGTGCGTGGTCGCGGTATTCTGCGTCATGGTTCTGGTTTACATCGATCGCTACCGGCTGGAACTGTTGCGTAACGAGTGTGACGAGCTAAAGTTTGAAATCGAATCGCGGAACACCCAGCCCGCGAATCTGGGTGCAACCTCAACCCGAAGGGCGGGCTCATGAAGAATTTCGAATTTCTACTAACGGCGTGGATCGTGGTCTGGGCCATCTTTTTCGCCTATGAAATCACGGTAGCGCGGCGCATCACCCAAGTGCGGGAAGAAATCGCCCGCTTGCGGCAGCAACTGAATGGAAACTAACTCGATTTTGCGTAATCATAGAAGCGGTTGTGAGGTGAGTCATGGCTGCGCCAGGCAGAGTTGCCATCGTCATGTTTCAGTTGGGCGGGCCGGACAGCCAGGCCGCCGTCGAGCCGTTTCTTTATAATTTGTTTTGCGATCCGGACATCATTAATTTTCCCGGCGCGTTTCTGGCGCGCAAAGCCCTCGCCAAATTAATTTCGACCACGCGCTCGAAAGTGGTCGGCCAGCATTACGCTGAAATCGGCGGAGGCTCGCCGATTCGCCGGCTCACCGAGCAGCAAGCCCGCGCGCTGCAGGAAACTCTCCGCCCGCATCTCAACGCGCGCACCATCGTGGCCATGCGCTACTGGCATCCCGACACCGCGGAAGCGGTATCCGCGCTGGAAAGCGAACCCTACGACGAACTGGTTCTGCTGCCGCTCTATCCACACTATTCCTTCGCCACCACCCGCAGCAGCCTGCGCGAATGGGACCGCCAGTACAGCGCCAAGCTGAAGAACAAGCCCGGCCCGAAGCCGCCCGTAAAACTCATCGACCATTTCTACGATCATCCGGACTACGTCGCCGGAATCGTCGAGCGCATTAACAGCGTGCTTCAAGAAGTTCCGGACCCGGAAAACGTACAGCTGGTCTTCAGCGCGCACGGCCTGCCGATGACCCTGGTGGAGAAAGGCGATCCGTACCCGCAGCACATCGAGCAGACCGTGCAACTCGTGCGCCAGCTGGGCGCCTGGCGAAATCCCTACGTGCTCTGCTATCAGAGCAAAGTGGGCCCGCAAAAATGGCTGCAACCGTCGCTGACCGGCACGATCGAATCGCTGGCAAAGTCCGGCGTGAAACGCATGTTGGTCATTCCCATCGCGTTCCTCACCGAGCACATCGAAACCCTGCACGAAATTAATATTGAAGCGCGCGAGCAGGCCGAGCATCTGGGCGTGAAGGATTTTTATCTCATGCCGGCGCTGAACGACTCGCCGCTGCTGATCCGCGCCCTCGCCGACTTGGTGCTGCGTGCGGTCGGCGTACGCAGCGGGGTCGCCTCATTGGCGATGTAATCGTTCGCCAATGTATTGAAATTCGCGGGAATGTCCCGGCGTAGTAACCGAACAGAGGCCCAGTCTTCTTGATCAAACGAATTCAGCTTTTATTTTCGCTCTGCATTGCTACTTTCGGGTTCGTTGGGTGCGGCACCCAGACTGGTAAACCCCCCGCGCCACTCGCGGCGCCCACCAAGAGCATCGATCCAACGACCGCGGGCTCCATCATTGGAAAAGTGACACTGCAGGGCGTGCCGCCAATCACCAAACCGATCGACATGAGCGCCGAGCCGTTCTGCGCCAATTTAAATTCGGCGCCGGTGATGCCGCAGCAAGTGGTTACCGGAGACGCCGGCGCGCTCGCCAACGTCGTCGTGTACGTAAAGGATTTTCCTGCGGATTACATTGTAGACCCGCCGCCCGCACCGGTGGCACTCGCCCAGCGCGGCTGCATGTACGACCCGCACGTCGTCGCGTTGCGCGTCGGCCAAACCCTCGAAATCAAAAACGAAGACCAAGCCACGCACAACGTGCTGGCGATGCCCGCCCAGAATCCGAAGTGGAATCGATCCGAGACGCCGGGCGCGGCACCCCTCGCGGAAACTTTTGCGATTCCCGAACTTGCCATCCCGCTGCGCTGCAACGTCCACCCCTGGATGAAAAGTTATCTCTTCGTTTTCAGCCATCCCTATTACGCGGTCACCGGGAAAGACGGACAGTTCGAACTGAAAAATCTGCCTCCAGGAACCTACACGATCGAAGCTTGGCAGGAAAAATACGGCGTTCAAGAATCGACAATCACGATCGGCGCGAAGGAATCAAAACCGCTAAATGTTACGTTCAACGCGGCAAGCGGAGCAGGGAATTAGCGGAATTCGAGCGGTTTCGGCTGTCGAGGTCGATTGCCACACGCCGCCAAACCCATCCAGTAAGGTCGAACCGCGGCCACGTTGTCATCCCGAAGCGCAGCGAGGGATCTGCTTGTTACGCTCCGCCATCACCAAGGCCGCCGGCTTAGCCACACATGAAATCCGCTCGACGCTGTGATATTTTAGATGCGCCTTCACCGTGCAGAATCGGTCGATAAGGAAATTTTCATAATGGCGGAAGCAAAAAGCTCAACTCCCGGTGTGCCGCTCAGCGTCCACCGCTTCGCCTTTTTCCTTTCCGGCTGCGTGGTTCTACTCCTAATGGCTGGCGCGCTGGTCACCAGCAACGACGCCGGCCTGGCCGTCCCGGACTGGCCCCTCTCCTATGGTTCACTCATGCCGCCGATGGTCGGCGGCATCTTCTACGAACACGGCCACCGCCTGATCGCCACGGCCGTCGGCATACTCACGATTGTCCTCGCCATCCTGCTCGCGCGCAGCGAACCGCGCCGCTGGGTGCGTAATCTGGGCTGGACCGCTCTGGGTTTGGTGATCGCGCAGGGAATTCTAGGCGGCCTGACCGTCAAATTCCTGCTGCCGCCGCCGATTTCCACCGCACACGCCACGTTGGCGCAGCTCTTTTTCATCACGATCGTCAGCATTACGCTCTTCACCAGCCCATGGTGGCAGAGTGACCTGCACCAACTCGACGATACCGGCTCGCCGCGCCTCCGACCGCTGGTCACGGTCACCACCGCCGCGATTTTCTGCCAGCTAATCCTCGGCGCCGCGTTCCGCCACGGCGCATTCGGCATCCTGCCGCACCTGATCGGCGCGGTGGTAGTCTTCGCCCTGGTGATTTTCACCGGGCGCGCGGTCCGCAAGCGTTTTGGGACAGTACGCGACCTGCGCAAGTGGGGCATCCTGCTGCAATCGTTCCTGGGCATCCAGATCCTGCTCGGACTCGCAGCCTACTGGGCCGTAGCCCAGGCCATCCATGCCGCCCAGCCGACCACGGTCTACATCACTTTGACCGTGGCCCACGTCCTCGGCGGCGCCCTGACCCTCATGGCGAGCGTCGTGCTCACACTTTCCTGTTTCCGCCTGATTCGCGACGATGCTACAGTGGCGGTCGCCGCCGGCACGTCCAGTTCGCGAACTGAGGGCTTCCGGGCATGAGATTTTCGATGCACCGGTCAGCCAGCAACCCGAATCGAAGCACCAAGGCCACCGAGAATGGAAACTGAGCGCGCCGCCGCAGTAGCGGCTTACGACAAACCCTGGGCCTACGTGGTCCTGACCAAGCCCGACGTCACCTTCCTGGTGGTCATCACCACGGTGGCCGGCTTTTATTTGGGTTCAGCCGGTTCCATGGAGTGGTGGCGCCTGGCCCAAACCCTCTGCGGCACGCTGCTGGTCGCGGGTGGAACCGCCGCGCTAAATCAGTACATCGAGCGCGACATGGATTCCGTGATGCGCCGCACCGCCGCGCGCCCGCTGCCCACCGGAATTTTGCAGCCCAATGAAGTCCTGTGGTTCGGCGTGGCCACCATCATCGCCGGCACGCTGTGGCTGGCCCTCGCGATTAACGCTCTCGCGGCTTTTCTGGCGCTCGCTACGTCCGTTTCTTATCTCGCCGCCTACACGCCGTTAAAAACGCGCACGACGCTCGCCACCGCCGTCGGCGCTATTCCTGGCGCGCTTCCTCCCCTGATTGGGTGGGCCGCCGCGCGCGGAAATCTTTCCGGTGGCGCCTGGGTGCTCTTCGCGATTCTTTTCGTCTGGCAATTTCCGCACTTCATGGCCATCGCCTGGATGTACCGTGAGGATTACGGCCGCGCCGGCATCCTGATGCTGCCGGTGGTCGACCCCTCCGGCGACCGCACCTACCGCCTGATCCTGATCATGTCCGCACTGTTAATTCCGGTGACCGTGCTTCCGGTGGTGGTCGGTATTAACGGCATCCCGTATTTCTTCGGCGCCTTCATCCTGGGGATTTTGATGCTGCAGGTGGCCTGCTGGGCCAATCGCGCCCGAACCAACGTCCGCGCCAAGTGGCTGATGCACGCCACCGTAGCCCACATCCCGCTGCTGTTGATCTGGATGATCCTCGATAAGATGTACCGCTAGTCCCGCGCTGTTCCGCTGTCGTTCTCGCCGCGCTATCCCGCTTTTTGTCCCCGCAGTCGTCTCAAATCAAATGTCCTACCACCGCCGAGTTTGTCATCCCGAAGCGTAGCGAGGATCTGCTTTTTACGCTGGAAGGGCGCGATCAGTCGCGAAGGATGGCGCTGGCCACGCTGAGTCCTCATCCTGAGCAGCGCAGCGACGCAGGATCTCAACTATGCTGCCGCACGCGAATCAATACGAAGAAGGCATACTCTGTTTGCAGGGTGGGCAATCCCGTACTGAATGAGATCCTTCGCGCTGCTCAGGATGACGTCCAAGGCGGGTTTTGCCTGCACGCAGCGGCTGCTGCGCGCACTCACTCCGTCGCGCCAACTACTGCTGCTTGTACTGCACCACTGCCTGCCCATTCAAGATTTGAATGTTGTTGATGTCATCCGGCAATTTCAGCTTCTCCCGGTTCTCCGGTGACGACATCAGCTTGTCTACCGCTTCATTCAACGTGGACTGTGGCAGCGGCAGAGAACCCAGCTTGCCCGAGATGGGCACAAACTTCATGTAGCCGTTCTCGGACGCCAGGTGCCCGTCCAGCTCCAACGACAAATCCTTCCCGTGAAAATCGAAAATCACGTAAGCCTTCACCACGTCGCCAACCATATCGACTTTCACGTCTTTCACCGAAGACTGAATCTGGTCGATCGACGGCTGCTCGTTGCTGGAAAGCACGGCGGCGGGATCGGTTCCCGAACCACCGGCAGGCGCTGCGGCCCCGCCTGAATAGGGAACTACAGCGGAGGGCAAGCCTGACGCCGAACCAGCGAGAGCCGCGGGCCCACCTTCGAGCTGCAAACTCTGCGCGAGATAAGAGTTCAACTCGGTGCGATCGAGCGCCACTTCGCTCGGCTGTCCCGCGGCCTTGGCATGGTCCGCCGCTTCGAATTTTTTCTCGGCGCTCGCCGCCGCATCCGGGCTGGTCGGGATCTGCGGCGCAGGAGAGGTCCGCAGCACCAAAATAATCACCACAATCAAACCGACGAAGCTCGACCAACTCAAAATCTGGTAAAGCGTTTTGAGCAGCTTGGTATCCGCCACCAGGCACCTCTAGCAATTCAACGTTGAGCAGGAAGCTCGGCAGGGCACGGCTTCAGCCGTGCCGCTAAACGCGATCCCGAGCCGGCTTTAGCCGCTGAGGGAAGGTCATATCGCCTTCGAACCAAAACCGACATCTGCAAGTTTAACAAGCGAGGTAGGCAGGCGCCGCGGAGGCGAAAAAAAATGACGCGTAGTCGCCATTGGACCAACGTACAGGGTGAAATGAGGGTGGCTTAAAATCGGGAAAACACTATTTCTTGCCGAACTTCTGGGCGTAATACAAAACCGCCGCGACCGTCTTCATATCGCGAATCTTGCCGCTGCGGATCCAGCGCTCGACTTCCTGCAGCGTGCAAATACGCTGTGTGATTTTTTCGTCTTCTTCGGGGTCCGCTTGGCCGGCCGCCAGCCCCTGCGCCAGATAAATCACCATGTTTTCAGAAATAAACCCCGGACTTGGGTACAAATCGAGCAGCTTGGTCATGCGCTTCGCGGTGTAACCCGTCTCTTCGCGCAATTCGCGATGCGCGCCTTGCAGGAAATTCTCGCCTTCGTCCTTGCGTCCCGCCACCAACTCCCACAAATATTGCTTCGCTGCATGGCGATACTGCCGGATCAGCAGAATCCGGCCATCCGGAAACACCGGCAATACCACCACCGACCCGGGATGCACGACCACGTTGCGCGTGACCTTCAACCCGCCCGGCTCAATCACCGAGTCGCGCCGTATCGTAAAAATATTGCTCTCGAAAATGTTCTTGCTGGAGACAACCCGCGCTGCACGTTTCTTTGTAGGCACTCAGTTTCCTCTGCTAGCAGAATGAAGCAAAGATTCTACCCCACACCCGCCAGCGCGCAAGACGGCCGCGGCAGTCCACACAACCCGTTGCCGCGCCCTCCCTCGCCGCATATACTCGTTCCAGGCGACCTGAGTGCCCATGAACACTGTTATCGTTGACGACGAACGGCCGGCGCGCGACGAACTCGCGTTCCTGCTCAAAGGCTTTCCCGAGGTGAACGTCATCGCCCAGGGCAAGAATGGCCTCGAAGCCCTCACCCTGATCAAAGAACACAACCCGGACCTGGTCTTCCTCGACGTCCAAATGCCCGGCCTCGACGGCTTCGGCGTGATCAAAAAGCTTTTCGAACGCAAACAGCGCCTGCCGCAGATCGTTTTCGCCACCGCCTTCGACAATTACGCCATCCAAGCCTTCGACGTGAACGCCGTCGACTACGTCCTCAAGCCCTTCGACAAAGCGCGCATCGCCAAAGCCATCCAGCGCGCCAAAAAAATGATCGAAGCGCAGACCTCGCCGGTCGAGCGCCTGGAAATCCTGATGGGCCAGCTGGCCCTGCCGCAACCGGCCGCCCCGAAATCGGCGCAAGCGGCGAAGCTTCTCGTGAAATCGCAGCAGCGGATGTTTTTGGTCGACGCCGCCGACCTGATCTACGCCTCCATCCAGGACGGCACCATCACCATCTTCACCAAGGATTTTGAGGGCGTCTCGAACTACCGCACCATCGAAGAGCTGGCCTCCGCCGTCGACTCTGATAAATTCTGGCGCGCGCACCGCTCTTATCTCGTGAACATCAACCACATCAAGGAAGTGGTGCCTTGGTTCAAATCGAGTTACATGCTGAAGATGAATGACAAACGCGCCAGCGAAATTCCGGTGTCGCGCGCGCAGACCAAACGCCTGCGCGAACTACTCAAGCTGTAACTCGCGCAGGGAAGTTTATTCGAGGAGAAACATGCTCAGGAATGTTCGCTCGTTCTCGCTGCCGTCGTTTGCCGTGCTTTGGGTTGTGGCGTTCGCGATCGCCGCGAACCCGCCGCAGGTCAGCGCTCAGACCACATCCAAATCCGCGCACGCCCCGGTGACGTTTTCCCCTTCGATCTGGGGCACCGTCACCGACAATCACGGCGCTCCCCTCGGCGGCGCCAAAGTCACCCTGCTCAACGAAAAAACCAACGAATCCACCGGCGGCTCGACCGATGGCACCGGCCAATACCACTTCGAAAACCTGCTCCCCGGCAAGTACACGGTCAGCTTCGACGCCAGCGGCTTCATCTCCAAACAGCACCAGGTAAACCTCAAGCCCGGCACCAAGAAAATCGAAGTCAACGAACGCCTGAAACCCCCGCCCGAACCCGAACCGAAAGCCAGTTAGCCATTTCTGATGTCCGTCTAGCCGTCGAGAATAAGTATCCAAGTCGATAACAGCATCGGCCCCAAAACGGCTTAGTTTCGGATTACAATCCCCGCGGAGGACTTCATGCCCCTGCGCGGACTGGCTTTTTGTATTTTGAGTTTCTTTTGTCTTGCCCCTGCGAATACAAAGGATGCCCCGGTGCAGGTTCTGGTGTGGCCGTCTACGGGAGCGCCCGTAGTCCGATTCAGCTTCGGAAAATTCAGGGAAGTCGGGGTCGCGGACAAACACCACAATTATGAGACGGAGGTCACCGCCGAAAATCTCTGGACCAAAAGGATTTCCTCCGCGGAGTTCACGCTATACCTGTACGACAAGAACAAAATTCGTATCGCTGACGCGGCCCTGAGCATTTCGGACGTAAGCCCGGGCAGTGAGGTTAAGTTTCAGACCTACATCAACGCCTCCGGCCCAATTGTTTCGCTGGAACTGGTTCCCAAAGCGCTGCCCGCGGAGTTGCAGGCGTATCTCAATCTGCCGCCAAAGTTGATCTCGATCACGGTGAACTCTGTGCCGCAGGGTGCAGACTTTAGAGTCGACGGCACCGCATCGGGAACGACCCCTAAAATAATTCAAATTCCTGCAGGCAAGCATGTGCTGACCTTCAGCAAGGACGGATTCAGTTCCGGCACGTTTCCGCTGGAGATGGCGCCAGACGCCGTTTCGGGCGGTAGCATCAGCTACGAACTCGGAAATTCCACCCACGATACCGTCGAACTTCGCGACGGCTCAGTTCTGAGCGGCGAAGTGGAATCCGTGTCGGCCACGGAAGTGATCCTTAGCGTGGGTGGAGCGATTCAACACCTCAACCGCAACAGCGTGAAGCGCATTGTGCTGATCCAGCGCGAAGCGCCTTCCAATTAACGATGAGCGAGCTTATGCCTCCGTTTCCATTCGCCGCCGTCGAGTCGATACTCGGGCGTGAGGATGATCCTGCACTCTGGCGGGAAGCTTTGACGGTAGTTGCCGAGGACTTTGCACAAAAATACCAACGAAAATCTTCGAAAAAGAAATGGGGAATCACGGTAGGCGCCTGTTCCCACTGGCTGCGGCCCCATCGTAGTTCGTGGACAAAAGGGGGAGGCTTTGCTTATCCTCACGGCTACGATCACTTCAAACCGAAGTTCGATTGGTCGGTGAGCCTACTTCTCGGGGACGGCCAATGGGTTCCAGTGAACAAGCTTCCCACCCGCAGCCTAATGTCTTTAGCCGTCGCCATACCCACCCGCACGATTCTTCACAAGCAAGCTGTTGTCTACGCGCGGTGGCATCCAGGCACCGAAGATGTTTTATATGGATTCCGGAAGCGCGAGCGTGCGTGGCAGTGCGTTGTCGCGTCGGATGAAAAGGTTCAGGGCCGCGTGCTTCATTCCAAGTCCGTCTAGCCCGCAGGAATGCGCATCCGCGCTTTTCCACATTCCCCGACCGGTGTGCTAGCATCGACGTTGCAAATTTCCACATGGATTTCTCACTTAGCAGCGACCAAATCTTGATCCGCGACACCGTCCGCCAGTTCATGGAGACGGAAATGCGGCCCATCCTGCGCGAATACGAACGCAACGAGAAATTTCCCGCCGAGGAAATCCGCCGGCTCGGGGAACTCGGCTGCTGCGGCATGCTGGTCCCCGACGAATGGGGCGGCGCCGGAACCGATACGGTCAGCTACTCGCTGATGCTCGAAGAAGTCGCGCGCGTCGACGCCTCCACCGCGGTCGCACTCAGCGTCACCAATTCCGTCGTCTGCGTGCCGCTCCTGCGAGCCGGCACCGACGCCCAAAAGAAAAAATATCTGACCCGTCTGGCCAAAGGCGAAATCCTCGGTGCATTTTGCCTCACCGAACCACAAGCCGGCTCCGACGCCGCCGGAATTCAAACTCGCGCCACCCGCGACGGCGATCATTACCTGCTGAACGGCACCAAAGCCTGGGTCACCAACGGCGGCGTTTCCGGCGTCTACCTGATTTTTGCCAAGACCGACCCGAACCCCGGCTCGCGCGGCGTCTCCGCCTTTCTGGTGCAGCCCGATTTTCCCGGATTCCGCATCAGCCGCTACGAAGACAAAATGGGTCTGCGCCTTTCGCGTTCCGCCGAAATTTCGCTGCAGGATTGCCGCGTGCCGGTCGAAAATCGCCTCGGCGAAGAAGGGCAGGGCCTGCGCATCGCCTTCGAATCGCTCGATGGCGGCCGAGTCGGCATCGCCTCGCAGTCGGTGGGCCTGGCGCAAGGCGCGCTCGAAGCCGCGGCGAAATACGCCAAGCAGCGCAAAACCTTCGGCCAGCCCATCGCCGACTATCAAGCCATTCAGTGGATGCTCGCCGACATGCAAACCGAAATCGAAGCGGCCCGCGCGCTGACCCATTACGCCGCGTGGATGCGCGATTCTGGCGCGTCCGCCGCGAAAAGCAGCGCGCAAGGCTCCAAAGCAAAACTGTACGCCAGCGAAATGGCCAACCGCGTTGCCTACAAAGCCGTCCAGATTCACGGCAGCAGCGGCTACTCGCGCGAGACCGACGTCGAGCGCTACTACCGCGACGCCCGCGTCCTAACCATTTACGAGGGTACCAGCGAAATTCAGCGCACGGTCATCGCCCGCGATTTGCTGCGGGCCTAAAGTTTCGCCACAGGGGAGAGCGACTTCAGCGTGGGCAAAGAGAAACGCGTTTTGAGCGGTATGCGCCCCACCGGCCGCCTTCACCTGGGCCATTATTTCGGTGCGCTCTCCAATTGGGTCAAGCTTCAAAACGAATACGATTGTTTTTATTTCGTCGCCGACTGGCACGCGCTCACCACGCATTACGAAGACACCACCTCCATCGCCGAAAATACGCTGCAAGTCGCGATCGACTGGCTCTCCGTCGGCCTCGACCCCAAAAAATCCACACTGTTCATCCAGTCGAGCGTCCTCCAGCACGCCGAGCTGCACGTGCTGCTCTCGATGATCACCCCGCTCAGTTGGCTCGAACGCGTCCCCACCTACAAAGAGCAAATCGAAAATCTCAAAGGCCGCGACCTCGGCACCTACGGCTTCCTCGGCTATCCGCTGCTGCAATCCGCCGACATCGTGCTCTACGGCGCGCCGAATCAAGATTTGCTGGTGCCGGTGGGCGAAGACCAAGCCCCGCACGTTGAACTCACGCGCGAAGTCGTCCGGCGTTTTGACACCAATTTCGGGTTTAGCATATCGGATCAGTTCTGGGAGGACGCGGGTGCACAACAGCGCGTGATGAGTAAGGTGCCTTTTGTGGAGAGGCTCTCTCCCGAAATCTCTGGCGGACTGGAACGGGCTAGGGAGAGCCTCCGCAAAGCTTTCCAACGAGCGGTCTGGGAGTGGGGATGGGACAACTTCCGAGAAAAAGTAGGAAAGGACGCGGAATACTTCAGTCTCAGTCCTATTCTTCAAGAGCCTGCTTATCTCCCGACCGAAACTCCCCGCCTGCCCGGCCTCGATGGCCGCCGCATGGCCAAATCCTACGGCAACGCCATCTGGCTCAGCGATCCTCCCGACGAGATCCGCACTAAGACCCGCAACATGATGACCGACCCGCAGCGCGTCCGCCGCACCGACCCCGGGCGCCCGGAAATCTGCCCGGTCTTTGCCTGGCACAAATTGTTCTCGCCGCCGGAAACCGTCGCGCGCATCGACACCGAATGCCGCTCCGCCGCCATCGGCTGCGTCGACTGCAAGAAACAAATGGCCGATAACCTGATCCGCTGGATCGAACCCATTCAGGCCAAACGCAAAGAATTTGAAGCCAAACCGCAGCAGGTATGGGATATTCTCGATGACGGCTCGCGGAAGGCGCGCGAAGTCGCCAAGACCACGATGAAGCGCGTGCGCAACGCCATTTTCCAGTCGGACGAAGCTCGCGGAGGAGCCACACCTGAAAAATAACGCGACCAGTTCGCATTCGAATTTCCGCAATCACGCCGAATGCGCCCTCTGCGCCTCGGTGGGGGCATAGCCGCCGATGGCCTCACCCTATCGCATCAATCTTCCCGCTTACGAGGGTCCGCTCGACCTGCTGCTCGATTTGATCCGCAAGCAGGAAATGGACATTCACAACATCCCCATCGCCAAAATCACCGAGCAATATCTCGACTACCTGCACCAGATCGAAAAATTCGATATCGACGTTTCCGCCGACTTCATCTACATGGCCGCGACGCTGATTCACATCAAATCGAAAATGCTGTTGCCGGTCGACCCGCTGCTCGCCGGGGAAGAGGCCCAAGACCCGCGCGATGACTTGGTGCATCGCCTGCTCGAGCACGAAAAATTCAAGAACGCGGCGCAGTTGCTCTATCAGAAGCAGCAGGTCGAAGATCACGTCTGGTCGCACCCGGACAAATCGCTCTACGGCACCGACGAAACCCAGGGCGAACTGGTCGTCTCGCTGGTCGACCTGGTCAAAACTTTTCAGCAGGTGCTCGAACGCAAAAAAGAAGCTCCCAAATTCGAGCTGCGCCACGATTCTGTTTCCATCGCGCAAATGATGGACCGTCTGCGTCAGCGCCTGATCTCCACCGACGAGACAGTCTCGCTGATCGAATTTTTCGAGAAGTGCGAATCCAAGAACGCCATGATCGTCGCGCTGCTGGCCGTGCTGGAAATGGTGCGCATGCAAGCCGTCGAACTCGTGCAGTCCAAACTGTTCGACGACATTGGCCTGCGCAAACACAAAATGTTCGAAGCCGTCTTTGCCGGTCCCGATGCCATGGCCAAAATTGAGGAGCAATATCTGTGACCCACGCGAAGAGCGAAAAAATGACCCACGCCGAAAACGATAACGTGACAATGTCGCCCGAGGAAACGCCGCTGAACCAAGAAGTCGTGACCCCGGCCGACGAAACTACAGCAGAACTGGCGGCGAAGGACCGCGAAATTCAAGCCGCGCTCGAAGCCATCATCTACGCCGCTGACGAGCCCGCCACCATCGATCAGATCGCCAAAGCCCTCGGCCTGGAAAAGCCGCGGGCCCGCGAAGCGCTGGAACAGCTGATCGCGACCTATCAATCCGACGAGCGCGGCATCGAAGTCCGCAAAGTCGCCGGCGGCTGGAAGTTTTACACCAAGGCCCAGCATCACGACGTCGTCCGCAAATTCATCAAGAGCCTGCAGCCGCCGCTGCGCCTGACCATGCCGGCGCTCGAAACGCTCGCGGTCATCGCCTACAAACAGCCAGTCACCGTCCCGGAGATTAACGAAATCCGCGGCGTGCACGTCGGCGGCGTTATCAAGACGCTGCTCGAAAAAAAACTGATCACCACCGCCGGCCGCAAAGAAGTCATCGGCCGCCCCATTCTGTATCGCACCTCCAAGCAATTCATGATGCGTTTCGGCCTCTCCGACCTGGACGAGTTGCCGAGCCTGAAAGAATTCGAAGCGCTAGCCCAAGCCGCACTGGGTTCTGACGAAGGCATCGCCGACGTGCAACCAGAAGACGGCCAGGGCGGCGATGCGCAGTCCGGAGAGATGTCGTCCGCTGTAACAACCGACGAGGAAGCCCTGACCGAACTCGAAGGCAACGCCGCGATGGAAGGCGAAATGGCCGACGCCACTCTCGACGTCAGCGCCGCCGCCCCCGGCGAAACCATGAAAGACACCATCGAGGATGTTTCCGGCGAACAGCAAGCCGCGTCCGAAATGGCCGCGGCCGACGAACCGAAAAATTCCCGCGCCGCATCCGCCACAGTCGGTGGCGCCAAAAACGACGCATCGTAAGCCGCGACGCGTCGTCTCTGCCGCTCAAAGTAGCATCATCGTCCAAACTGCCCTTGGCCGTCATCCAGGGGAGCGTCTTTCGCGACGAAGGGACGTCTCTTCGATTCCACCCTCGCCACCCAAATCCCCGTACTCTCGATTCGCGCCAAACCAAGTTTTCCGTTAATCTATACGGGCCCTTTCTAGGACGAACAATCGCATGCTCGAACGACTGCAAAAAATCATCGCGCGCGCTGGAATCGCCTCGCGCCGCCACGCCGAAGAATTGATCGCCTCCGGGATGGTCACCGTGAACGGAACCACCGTCACCGAACTCGGCTCCAAGGCCGACGAAACCAAAGATCACATCAAGGTGCAGGGCAAGCTGCTGCAGCCCGAAACCGAGCGCGCCTACCTGATCCTGAACAAGCCGCCCGAAGTCGTCTCCACCATGGTCGATCCCGAAGGCCGCCGCTGCCTGCGCGATCTGCTGCATGGAGTTTCGCTGCGCGTTTTTCCGGTGGGCCGCCTGGAATATCACTCGATGGGCCTGGTGTTCCTGACCAACGACGGCGAACTCGCCAACCAGATGCTCAAGGCGCATTACCTGCCGCAGACCTACAACCTGAAACTGAAAACTTTGCTGACTTTCGACGAAGTGGAAACGCTCTCGCGCCAGACCGGCGCGCACATCATTCGCATCAAGGGCAAGGAATCTCCTTGGTACGAAGTGACGCTGTCCGAAGCACGGCGCGACGAACTGCGCAACAAGCTTTTCCAGACCGGGCACCCGGTGGAAAAAATCAAGCGCATCAAAATCGGAAATATCGCGATGGAATCGCTGGCGCCCGGCGCGTTCCGCCCGTTGTCGGACGCGGAAGTCGCGACGCTGCGCAAAATGGTCGATCCTAAAAATGCCGCGCAGGCTGTCGCCGCCTCCACCGGCCCCATTCAAGAAAAACTCGGCGAGAAAGCGGTGAATCAATCCCCCGCGCAATTCACCACCGAACGCCGCCCCTTCATCAAGAAGCGCCCGTACCAACCCAAGCCGAAACCCGGCGAGCACCGCCCGGCGCACAACCAGCCGCCGATGCCCGAACCGGACGGCAATCGTTTGTCCGCCGTGCCGCTTCCACCGCGCCAGGCAAACACCAGTTTCGCCGCGGGCCGTCCCGCGAATCAGTTCCGTCCAAATCAACGGTCATTCGGCAAGCCGAACATGGATCGCCCGCAGCACGGCCACAAACAATTTTCTACCGGCCAGCATTCTGGAGCGCCGCGCCCAGGGTTCGGATCGAAGCCGCAAGGTCAAGGACGCCCGCCATTTCGTTCGAACGATCGCCAAGGCGGCCGGCCCAATAACGATCGCCCGAATTTTCGGTCGAACGGCCCGCAAGGGAATCGCCCGTACTCGAAGCCGTATTCGAATTCTCCCGGCGGCGGGAGCAAACCAACATATCGTCCGAATGACAGCGGCACGTACGCCAAAGGCAAACCCGGCGGCATCAATCACGGTCGCCGCGAATTTATGGGCATCAAAGCCGGCACGCCGCAAGCAGCGTCGCCCGACGCGCCGCCGAAACCGCCGCGATCGTTTCCTTCGCGCACCGAAGGCAGCGCAAAATGGGGACCGAACGAGCGCGTTTTCCACAAACCCAGCCCGGAAGAATTTGAGCGCGAAGCGAAGAGCGATTTCCCCTCGGTCCCATCGCGGCCAAATCGGCCGTGGCAGAAAAAATCGGGCCCGCCATCTGGCGGAGTCGACCGCCCGAAGCCGAGTTTCAAACCGCGGAGCTCAAACCCAGCGGGTGCAGAGGCCGGCGCGGAACATCGCGGACGCCCGGATCGCCCGTTCCGGGATCAGCGGCCGTCGGCTGCGGGACGCTCCGATTTTGGTTCGAAGCCAGCACGACCGCAGGGCGCGCGGCCCAGCGCGCCGTTTCGCGGCAAAAAATCTTCGGAGCCTGGAGCCTTCGGCCGCGTCAACAAAACGTCAGGTTCGAAACCATTCGGTAAGTCCGGCAAAAGTTTTGGCTCCGGAAAATCCGGAGCAGGGAAGCCGCGGCCCGGCGGAAAGCGTCCGCCTGCGGGCGGCAAGCGGGGATCTTTCAAACCCAAGGGCCGGAAATAATTTCTAGTTTTCCGCTTGGCAGTTGCTACGAAACTTGAATTTTTGAGATTGAAAAACAGACGACCCTGTGGATCCAACTTCCGATCTTCCCGCGGCTGAGGTAATCGAAGAAATTCTGAAAACAACGAAAACGATTGCCGTTGTCGGCCTCTCATCCAATAAATTCCGGCCAAGCTTCGGCGTCGCGAAGTACCTGCAAGCCGCGGGCTATCGCATCATCCCCGTCAACCCCCAGGAAACCGAAGTGCTCGGCCAGAAAAGTTACCCGCGCCTCGAAGACGTTCCCGAAAAAGTGGACACCGTCGAAATTTTCCGACGCCCCGAATTCGTGCCGGACATCGTCGAGTCGGCGATTCGCATTGGCGCGCGCGCGGTTTGGATGCAGGAAGGCGTGATCAACCCCGAAGCGGCGGAAAAAGCCCGGCAGGCTGGCCTGCTGGTGGTGATGGATCACTGCATGCTGAAGGAACACGTCAAACGGTCCCGGCGCACAACCGCCTAACTCAACCGGCCCAGCCCGTCTTAGTCTGCGGGATAGATCATCAAATCGCGACGCCCCGGCTGGGTCACCGCGATCGTTTTCCCGTCCGGCGCAATTTCAAACTCATGAAATTCTAGCCCGTGAAAAAATGGGTCGAACGCATTGTTGTACAGTCCCACCCAAACCAAGTCTGCCGACTTCGAAGGCTCGCCGCGTTTCAGCAATACCTTCTGCTCGTCGCGCGACCACTGAAATTCGCCAATCGCCACCCGCACCTGCGTCACTTTCGCCGGCTTGGCCAACTCGCGAACCTCCAGCGTATCGCCATCCTTGAAGTACGCGATCTTTTTCGCCGACGGCGAGATGGACAAAAATCCCGCGTACTCATCCACCGCCACAATTTCTTTCCGCGCACCGGCCACCAGATCCAGCTGCACGATTTTCGGCGGCCCCACCACCCGCGTGTTTTCCTCCAGCGCGAACGCCTGATTCCGTTTCGTGTCCCAGGTCACCGCGGTGAAGACGTGCCCGTCGAACAGTACGTGTGATTTGCCGTCGCCGGGACGCATCGCCATCATCTGCGCAAATCCGCCGCTCGTTTTGCTCATGTACACCAGCGTCGCGCCGTCGGCCAGCCACGCGGCGTTGAACGCGTCCGCGATCGTCGGCGTTTTCGACCCGGCGATCGGAATGTCGTGGCCATCGGCATCCATCAAATACAAAATCGTATTGGGCCGCACCGTTTGCTGCTCGTCCAGCTGCTGCACGATCGAGCCCTGCGGCTGCGCCATGTTCGAGGTATCCATCTTCACCACCAGCTTTTTGCTGTCCGGCGACCACGTAATCGTGTCGACTTGATAGCTGTGCTGCGGCGGTAGCGGCTTCTTTTCCTTTTTTTCTTTCGGTCCCTTTTTTCCTTTTTCCGGCTTTTCGTCGTCGTCGCTGCTACTGCTGGAGCTGGAACTCGAACTGGAACTGCTGCTCGAGCTGCTGCCCGGAATATTCGGCCCGGCGCTATCCGTGGAACTCGCCACTTCTTCCGGCTGTTCGAACGGCGTCGGCGTGAATTTGTCGCCGTCGATAATTTTCCGTTTCTTGCCGTCGATGGTCGCCACCCAAAAATCATCATGCTCGACGACCAGCTTCTTGATTCGCTTCACGCGCTGTACCGCGTAGGCAATCTGATTGTCCGGCGAGATCGCGAAGGCCTGCACGTCAGCCTCGATCGACGCCGTCGGCTTCGCGCCGGTTTGTGCGAGCAAAGGTAGCATCGCCCCGACGATCACCGCGCATCCGGCGAGTCCGGCGCTTAGCAGTAGGGAGTTCTGCGTTGCAGGAGCGAGATGGTTTGCAGGTTTGCGCTGGGCCTTCAATGAAGTTTTCCTCTCAGCCTGACTTTTAGCTCTAACTTTCTAACTGGCCGGACGTTTCTGAATCCGCCGAATGTCCTCGAGCCGCTGGCGAATCCGGGCTTCGAACCCCTGATCGGTCGGGTGGTAGTATATGCGGCCCGCCAGACTTTCGGGAAGGCAGGTCATGTCCGTGACCTTGTCTTCGTGGTCGTGCGCGTACTGATAGCCCTTCCCGTATCCCAGATTTTTCATCAGGCCGGTCACGGCGTTGCGAATGTGCAAGGGCACCGGCTCAGCCATGGTGCTTTGCAAATCGTTCTGAATTTCTCCGTAAGCTCGGTACACCGCATTCGATTTCGGCGCGAGCGCCAGGTACACCGCCGCCTGCCCCAGCGCCAGATTTCCTTCCGGCGGCCCGAGCAATTCGAAAGCCTGCATCGCGGCGATGGTCACCTGCACCGCGTGCGGTTCAGCCAGGCCGATGTCTTCGCTCGCCATCCGCACCAGCCGCCGGGCCACATACAAAGGGTCTTCGCCGGATTCCAGCATCCGCGCCAGCCAGTACAACGACGCATCCGGGTCCGAATTGCGCACCGATTTGTGCAGCGCCGAAATTAAATTGAAGTGTTCTTCGCCCGATTTGTCATAGGGCAGCAGTTTGCGCTGCAGCACGTCTTCCAGGCGTTCCTGCGTCACCACCCGGCGTCCGTCAGCGGCCGGCGCCGTGCCCATGACCAATGCTTCCAAAGTGTTGTAGGCCGAGCGCGCGTCGCCGTTCGCTAAAATCGCGATGCGCTCCAGAATTTCGCTGCTGATTTGCACCTTTTCCGCGCCCAGCCCGCGGGTCGAGTCGACCAGCGCGCGCTCCAGCAACTTCACGATTTGTTCTTTGGTGTGCGCCTTCAGCACATACACTTTCATCCGCGAAAGCAGCGGCGCAATGACTTCGAACGAAGGATTTTCGGTGGTCGCTCCGATCAGCAAAATATTTCCGGCCTCGACGTGCGGCAAGAACGCATCCTGCTGCGCCCGATTGAAGCGGTGCACTTCATCCACGAAAACAATCGTGCGCCGGCCGTAACGCCGCGTCGCCTCGGCCTTGGCCATCACTTCTTTGATCTCTTTGATCCCGGACATCACCGCACTGAAAGGCAGAAATTCCGACTTGGTCGTTCGCGCGATGATTCGCGCCAGGGTCGTCTTCCCACACCCAGGAGGCCCCCACAGCAGCAGGGAAGTCAGGTCGTCGCGCTCAATCTGGATGCGCAGCGGCTTGCCCGGCCCAAGTAATTCTTCCTGGCCGATAAACTCGTCGAGACTCTGCGGACGCATGCGGTCCGCCAGCGGCCGCCCCGCCAGCGAATCCTCTTCGGGTTGTAGGGACTGGAACAGGCTCATAAGTTCACACCGCTACCGCAAGTCAAAATCACCACAGATAAACACAGATGAACGCAGATAAAACCAACGGATCGACGAACCATCTCTTCTTCCCGCAAGTGTTTATCTGTGTTCATGCGTGGTGATCTTTCCTCTGTCGCGCTGCCTCATACAAAATAATCGAAGCAGCAATCCCCGCGTTCAGCGATTCCACCGCCGCCGACGTCGGAATCGAAATGTGGGCATCGGCGGCGCTTTCCACTTCGTGCGTCAGGCCCGCTCCCTCGTTCCCGATGAAAATAGCCACCGGCTCGCGCAAATCCGGCGCCGACTCGCCGTCGGCATTCAATTCCTTGGATGCCGCCGAACCCGCCGCAATGATTTTTATTTTCGAGACGCGCAGTTGGGTCAACAGAATCGGCACGGACATGCCGCGCAGCAGCGGCAGACGCAACGCCGAACCCGCCGAAGCACGCAACGCCTTCGGCGACCACGGATCGGCGGTTTCGCGCGTAGCAACCACACCCGTCGCGCCAAACGCCTCCGCTGATCGCAAAATCGTACCGACGTTGCCGGGGTCCTGCACCCCAGCAATCACCAACACCAACGCCGCGACTCCCGCTTCTGAATTCTCGGCCTCGGATTCAGAAGGCCCCAGAATTTCCTCGAAATCCCACGTGGGCTGTCTAAACAGAGCAGCCACTCCCTGCGGAGCTTCGGTCCCGCTGGCCGATTCGAATATTTTGTCCGTCGTCCGCAAGACCCTCGACCGCGCAATCCCCGATTCGCTGTCGCTGGCCGCCCGCAGAATATTTTCCAAATGGCGCTCGCCCGAATCGCTGACCAAGACCGCCTCTGCTTCCAGTCCGTGCCGCAGCGCATCTTCGATCAGCTTCGGTCCTTCCACCGCAATCGCCTCGTCTCCCGACGGTCCCGTGCCGCGCAGTCCGGCGCGAAATAGTTTGACCCACCGGTTTTCGCGGCTGGTAATCACGTCCGCCGTCGGATGCTCCGCCATTCACTCAGCCTAACAAACGCCAGACAGCACGTCGAGATACGCTGAAACCGCGAAAAGCCGCCACAATCGCCCGCGAAACCTTGCTAATGCCACGACCCCTGTGCTAATTTTTTTATCGCAGTTGGGGCGCAACCCGCCGCGAGCGAACCTTTGCCTGTCGAACTCCTGAAAATTTCATCCGAATCACCCGAAAAACACGTCGTGGAATATGCTGCGGGGTTTGTCAAACGCGGCGAAGTTGTCGGCATTCCCACCGACACGTTTTATGGCCTATCCGCCGATCCTTTTAATCTTTCCGCGATCGAAGGTGTCTTCCGCGCCAAAGGCCGTCCGGAAACCAAGGCGCTCCCGATCCTGGTCAATTCGGTCGAACAGGCGCTGACCCTGGTGCGCGAAATGCCGGACAGCTTTCTCGAGCTCGCCAATACCTACTGGCCGGGACCGTTAACGTTGGTGGTCGAAGCGACCCACCGCCTCCCGCTAAAAGTAACCGGCAACACCGGACGCGTCGCGCTGCGTTGGGCCAATTCAAAAGTGGTCAGCAAGCTCATTGATGCGGTCGGCGGGCCCATCACCGGCACCAGCGCCAATCTTTCCGGCTACCCGTCGTGCTCGAACGCCGGCCAAATCGTCGAACAACTCGGCAATCGCTTGCCGCTGATTCTCGATGCCGGCGACACCGGCGGCACGCTCGCTTCCACCATCGTTCGCCTCGACGGCAATGAATGGCGCGTCGTCCGCGAAGGCGCCATCCCCGACGAGCAAATCTACAAAACCCTGCACCATTAGTTGAACGCCCGTCATTCAGCAACACCAAAAAATCACCACAGATGCACGCCGATAAAAGCTGATGAACACAGATAAACCTCTGTGGCAAAGCCCGGATTTTCAATCCGATCAGTTGCTTTTATCTGCTTTTATCTGCGTTAATCTGTGTTCATCTGTGGTGATTTTGAACGGAAGACTCTACTTGGCCGAAAGTGTGGCCGTAGCCAGAAAGTCGTAATCGCCGCCCGGCGGCATCACAATTCCACCCAGCCGTTCGCGATGCACGCAAATATTGTCCACATACCAAAGATTGATGTACGGCTCGTCCTCCGCCGCGATTTTCTGCACCTGCACCAACAACGCCTTCCGCTTTTCCTGATTCATCTCCACATGTTCCTGCTGTAACAGCACATCCAGCTGCGGATTGCTGTACCGTCCGCGGTTTGCTCCGGCCGGCGGCATCTTTTGCGAACTAAATACAAACTCGAAAATGTCTGGATCGTTGTTGGCCCCCACCCACCGCAGCGCATACATCTGAAAACTTCCGCGCGTGATGTCGGTGTAAAACGTGGCGAATTCCAGCGGCCGCAGTTCGAGCGCCACTCCCACCCGCTTCCACTGGTCCGCCAGCGCCTCGCTCATCAAACGCACTGATTCGTCGGTGGATGTTTTCAGCGCCAGATGCAAACGCACGCCGTCGGCGCCGCGAGGATATCCGGCCGCTTCGAGGAGCTGCTCCGCGCGCGCTGGATTAAAATCATATTGCGGCGTGTCTCCATCGAAAGCCCAACTGCTCGGCGGCAGCAGGCTCGCGGCCGGGCGCGCCTGCCCACGCAATAAATATTGAATAATTGTTTTTCGGTCCGTGGCATACGCCAACGCCTGCCGTACCCCGCGTTTGGCCAAAATCGGATCAGTAAAATTAAATGCGATGTAGGCCAGCGGCGTGCCGGGCTGCTGGTCTGCGACCAGGCCCTTTTCTTTTCCCAGCGTCGCGACCATGTCCGGCGTCAGGGAATTAATCGTTGCGTCCGCCGAACCCTTGCGCAATTCCAGAGCACGGGTCGTCACGTCGGGGACAATGCGAATCCGCAGTCTCTCGATGTGCGGCGCGCCGCCGAAATAATCGTCATTCCGCGCCAGATTAATTTCCTCGTCCGTGGCCATGCTCACGAATCGAAACGGGCCAGTGCCGATGGGTTTCTGCGCCACATCGCTTCCCGAACCGCGCGGCACGATGCCGATCGCCGGGCGCGTCAGGCTCCACAGGAACGACGCGTACGGTTCGTGCAGATGAAAAATAATTGTGCTGTCGTCCGGCGCTTCGATCGCATCCACCATCTTGAACGAGCTGCGCTTGGGACTTTTAACCGCGCCAGTCAGTACCGAGTCAAAAGTAAATTTCACATCCGCGGAAGTAAGCGGCTGCCCATTATGGAATTTCACTCCACTGCGCAAATGAAAAACGTAAGTCAGCGCATCGGGCGTATCCCAGGATGTCGCGAGATCGGGAATGATCTTCATTTCCGCGTCGTGCGCCACCAGGCTCGAAAATATCAAGCCGTCGATGTGTTCCGAGTACGCGTCCGCGCCGATGCGTGGGTCGAGATTGGTCGGCGAAGCTTCGGTCAGGAATTCCACCGTCCCGGGTTCGGGCGCGCTTTTTAAAGACCCACAACCGCCGCAGAGAGTCAGCAGGGAAGTGGACACACCGAGGAAGAAAACCGCCAGTTCTGCATGCGCGCGCAGTCCTCTCCGTGACCAATCGCAGCGCGGCGCAGAATTAACGCGCGCGGCCATGCACCAGCTTTCCGAGAACTGCCGAATGTTTCGCGCCGGTAGCCGAAGGCAAATTATTCGTCCGCGAATGAAATGTTTCGTAAGCCAGAATCGCGAAGGCAAAGGCTTCCTTCGCTTCCGCCGCGACGCCAAATCGCGATGATTCCACAATCTTAATTCCGGCGAGCGCGGCTTCCAGCTGCGCCATGATCAGCGGGTTCTTCGTACCCCCGCCGGCCACAATCAATTCCTGAATAGCGGTCTTCGGCAGAACGAATTGTTGCAAGGCATCGATAATCGAAAATGCGCTGAATATCGTCGCGGTTCGAACCAGATCCTGCGGCCGCGCGCGATGTTTTTTGGACCAGGCCCATACAGTCTCAGCGTACTTGGAGCCGAATTGTTCACGTCCGGCGGTTTTGGGTGGCTTTTGACGCAGGTAGGGATCGCGCAGCATTTTTTCAAGCAGCGGCCGAATCACTTCGCCGGACGCCGCGATTCGCGCGCCGCGATCGTAGGCCGCGCGGCCTTTCGTGATTCGTTCTATCAGCGCGTCAATAATCATATTGCCGGGGCCGGTGTCGAACGCAAACACATCCTGCGGCCGCGCATTCGCTGGAATTACGGTCACGTTGGCGATCCCGCCGATGTTCAAAGCCACGCGCCCGATTTTTGCGTCGCGGTACAGCAGGTAATCGACGAACGGCACCAGCGGTGCTCCGTGACCGCCCACCGCCATATCGCCTGGGCGAAAATCGGCAATCGTCGTAATCCCGGCGCGTTCCGCGATGACGCTGGGTTCTCCAATTTGCAGCGTCGATGAAATCCTACGCGCTGACAGAAAGTTTGCCGGCGTCCCCTGATGAAAAATGGTCTGCCCGTGCGATCCGATCAGCGAAATCTTGCGCAGCGGCACCCGCCACTTCGCGCAAGCTGCGATCGCTGCCGCCGCGAATTCTTCGCCGAGCAGGAAATTCAACTGGCTGATTTCGGCGGTGGTGGTCGGCGCCCCGTTCGCCAGCCGAAGAATCGCCCCGCGAACCATTTTAGGGAACGCCCAGTGATAATGGCCTTCGAGTTTCGCCGCCAGCCGCGGCGGCGTACCAGAAATGTTGGCCAGCGCGACGTCAATCCCGTCCGCCGATGTTCCAGACATCATTCCGAGAACGCGCATGGATGCGTTGAGTCTAGAAGCTGCCGAGGCTGGTTTACAACTGCGATTTCGGCGCGTGTTACCTGTGGTGTGATGCGCGCAGCGAACAACCCGGGCCGACCGCAGGTTCAGGACAGCTGCTTTTGCAGGGCCGCGAGCAGGTTCAGCGCTTCGAGCGGTGTCAATTCATCCAGCTCCGCGCAGCGAATGGCGTCCAGCACCGACTCATCAATTGCCGTGAACGAAGTTTGTTGCGGAGGGCCGGGCGCAGCCCCACCATCGGCAACCGCTCCGGGCGATAGCTCGTGCGACAGCTTTTCTTCACTCTGCTCATGCCGGCGTAAGATCTCGCGAGCCCGCGAAATCACTTCGCCAGGCAGGCCCGCCAGCCGCGCCACTTCAATCCCGTAACTTTTGTTCGCGCTCCCCGGTTCCACGCGCCGCAGAAAAATAATTTCGCTACCGGCCTCCTGCACCGCGACGTGGACGTTTCTCACCCCAGGCAAAAGCTGCTCGAGCTCCGTCAGCTCGTGATAGTGGGTCGCGAACAACGTTCGCGGCTTCGATCCAGCGTGCAGCGATTCCACCACCGCCCAGGCGATCGAAAGCCCGTCGAACGTCGACGTACCGCGACCCACCTCATCCAGCAGCACCAAACTCGCTGCGGTCGCCGTGTTCAAAATCGCCGCTACTTCGCTCATTTCCACCAAAAATGTCGAACGTCCGCGCGCCAAATTGTCGGACGCGCCGATGCGGGTAAAGATCCGGTCCAGCAAGGGAAGCTTGGCCTGCACCGCCGGCACGAACGACCCCATCTGCGCCATCACCGAAATCAGCGCCGCCTGCCGCAGGTACGTCGATTTCCCGCCCATGTTCGGCCCGGTGATAACCAACAGGAATTGCGATTCATCGTCGAGATACAAATCGTTGGGGACGAAACGCTCGCCGCGCTCTTCCAACAGCTTTTCAATCACCGGATGCCGCCCTCCGGCAATCATCAAGATCCCGCGTTTGCCTTTCCTGGCCACCGATTTGTCGGTGAATTCCGGCCGCGAATAATTCCGCGCCGCCGCGATCCGCGCGAAATTCACCAGCACGTCCAACTGCGCGATCGCCGACGCCGTCTTGCGCAAGCGGCCGGCCTGATGCGCGATGCCTTCGCGGATTTCGCTGTAAAGCCGCCGCTCGATCTCGCGCACCCGTTCTTCCGCTGAAAGCACTTTCTGCTCGTGCGATTTCAGTTCGGTAGAAGTAAACCGTTCGGCGTTGACCAGCGTTTGCTTGCGCTCATAGTCCGCCGGAGCCAAATGCGCATTGGCGTTCGAAATCTCAATATAAAAACCGAAAATATTGTTGTAGCGAATCTTCAGCGACCCGATTCCGGTGCGCTTCCGTTCGCGCTCTTCCATCGCCGCGATAATTTGCCGCCCCTGCTTGGTGATCGCGTGCAATTCGTCCAGCTCAGCGTTGTATCCAGTACGAATCACGCCCGGATCGTTTGCGACCGACGGCGGATCGTCCGATATGCCGCGCGCGATCGTCTCGCAAACGTCGCGCATTTCGTCCAGTTGCTCTCGCAGGGAACTCAGCCTCCCGCTCTGCGCATTCACAGGAGCTTCGACGTTGCCGGTAGGTTTCGGCGACGCATCAGCAATCAACTTGCGCAACGCCGGCACTCTCTCCAGGGATTGCCGCAGCGCCAGCAAATCGCGCGGCGTAGCCACGCCCAAAGTCACGCGGCTGGTGAGCCGTTCCAGGTCCAAAATCCCTTCGAGCGTTTTGCGAATTTCTTCGCGCACTATAGTTCTGGAGCGCAGCTCCGCCACCGCGTCCAGCCTGGCGTTAATCTCGTCCAACGCAATCTCCGGCCGCACGATCCACCCGCGCAGCAACCGTGCGCCCATGCCAGTCGCTGTCTCATCGATGGCCCGCAACAAAGTCGCCGACGCGTCGTCACCCGCCGACGGCTCCACCAGCTCCAGATTTCGCGTCGTCACCGCGTCGAGCACCATTCCATTCTGCTGCTCGTAGAATTCGATGCGATCGATGTGCTCCAGCCCCGCACCAGACGGCCGCATCGATGGCACCGCCGCCGAATCTTCCGGCAAGCGCGCCCCAATCGCCGATGTCTCCCGCAAATAATGAACCAGCGCCCCGGCCGCGGAAGTCGCGCAAGGATGGCCATCCAGGCCGAACCCTTCGAGCGCCGCTACCCGAAAATGTTCTTCGAGAATCCGCGCGGCATAATTCGACTCGAACACCCAATCGTCCAGCCGAGTTTCCATCGCGCCCAGATTTTCCAACTCCGTCGAAGCCGCGACCGGGAATAAAGTGACCGGCTTAGCCAGCAAAATTTCCCGCGGCCTCAAAACACCCAACTCGTCGCGCAACCTCGCGTCCGCCTTCTCTCCGCGAAATTCCGTAGCCCGGAATTCGCCGGTAGATAAATCGACGAACGCCAGCCCGACAATCACTTCAGTCCCGCGTCCGCCCGCGCCCGCCGCATTGGCCTGCGGCCCCGATCTCGCCACCGCCGCCAGATAATTATTTTCCTTGGCCTCGACCAGCCCCGACCCGCTCGCGGTGCCGGGTGTCAGCACCCGAACCACTTCGCGCCGCACAATTTTCTTCCCGGGCCCAGGCTGCTCCATCTGCTCGCAGATTGCGACCTTGTGCCCCGCGCGAATCAGCCGTGCGATGTAATTTTCCGCGGCGTGATACGGAACGCCGCACATCGGCACGGCCTGGTCCTTCTCTTTATTCCTGGAAGTCAGCGTAATTTGCAGGATTTTCGAAGCGACCACGGCGTCTTCGTAGAACAGCTCGTAGAAATCTCCCAGCCGGAACAGCAGCAATGCCGAAGGGTGTTGTTTTTTGACGGCGTGATACTGCCGCATCAGGGGAGTGGTGGGTTCAGTCATGAATGAATCGCGCAGGTCCGCCGTCGCCAAAAAATCACCAACGCCAGAAAAGTTTGGGGACGAACGCGAGTCCGCAGCAAACGATTATGATGTTTGCCACGCAGGTTTGGCAACCGCGACCCGTCCATCACCACCGCCCTCGTCCCAGTCTGCTGCTTTATACTGAAGCGTGCGCAAAATCACGCCGACTCAGACGGAGACCGAAATAAAACTCCGAATCGCGGATCTGCCCGGCATCCTGAAGAAACTGAGAACCATCGGCGCCGTTTCTCACGGTCGCGTACTCGAACGAAACACCCTTTTCGACACGCCGGCTTCCGATCTCCGCCGGGCCGGCCGGCTGCTCCGCGTGCGAATTGAAACTCCCGCCGCCGCGCATGGCCAGACGGCCGGACGGCGCAGCGCGGTCCTCACCGCCAAGGCTCCTGCATCGTCGCCGACACACCAGCAAAAGTCGAACCACACCACTTCGCGCTACAAAGAACGTGCCGAAAGCGAACTTGCCCTGCACAATCCCGACTCGTTCGTACGCAGTCTCCACGCTCTCGGCCTTCATCCCAGCTTCCGCTATGAAAAATTCCGCACCAGCTTTCGCCTCCGCCACCTGCACCTCGACCTCGACGAAACCCCAGTCGGCGTCATCCTCGAACTCGAAGGCCGACCCCAAGCCATCGATCGCGCCGCAAAAGCCCTCGGCTTTTCGCCCGCCGACTACCTCCGCGCCACCTACTGGGATCTTTACGCCGCCGATTGCCGCCGCCGGGGCGTCACTCCAAAAAATATGCTGCTTCCTTCGCAAAAATCGCAGTGAAACGTCACTCTTCGCTTGACAATCTTGACGTCAACATTTACTAGTCAATTGGGACACAAGCGTTTACATGGAGCTTTCGTCCAATTCGGAACCTGGCGGTAGCCCTCAGCCTCCACCTGCAGGAATCTGGCGGCGAGGGCAGGGAATCGCTCGGGGTGTATCGGTTCACTGGACCTGCGTTTGCCGCGGGGACAGGGAGGCGAGGCCTGGCCTGAGGTAATCGTGGGCATTCGTATTCGCCCGAGGCCGGTTGCTTTGCCGGTCGCGGGCTTTTTTTTTGCGCCGAGCCGATCTGCTTGCAATGCGCGCCGAAGCGGAATCTCAGGACGAGCAGTCCCAGGAGTTCACTATGCTGCACGCCACCGAGGTCATCGGAGCCCAGACGTTCGACGCGCTGGGCAATTACGTCGGCCGCATCAAAGAAATCTTCGTCGAGCCCGCCGACCAGGCCAACCGCGTGGCCAAAATGTTGATCAGCCGTGGCCAATACCGCTCGCTGATCGCGCGCTACGACCAGATCGCCTCGGTCGCGCCGGGTCGCATCACCCTCACCACCGACGAAGCCGCGCTCGAACTCTACCAACCCAACGAAGCCTGGCTCGCGGTTGGCAAAGACCTGCTCGACCAGCAAATCATCGACACCAACGGCCGGAAAGTCGTCCGCGTAAACGACATCGACCTTTCCGATCATCGCACCAATGGCAACACCGAATTGCGCATCACCCAGGTCGACGTGGGCCTGCCCGGCGCCGTGCGCCGGCTGCTGCAAGGCGTCGTCCCGCCCATGGCCATCCGGCGCCTGCAAGCCAAACTTCCGGCGCGCAAGATTCAGTGGGAATTTGTAAACCTGATCGAGCCCGATCCCCTGCGTCGCGTAAAACTACGCCTCTCCAGCCAGAAACTCGCCGCGCTCCATCCCGCGGACATCGCTGAAATATTGGAAGAACTTTCGCCCGACGAGCGCCAGGGCCTCATCGGTTCTCTCGACGAAGAAACCGCAGCCGAAGCGATCGCCGAACTCGACAAGCGCCTGCAGACCCAAGTCGTCGAAAAACTCGACCCCGAACAAGCCGCGCACATCATCGAGGAAATGAGCCCGGACGTCGCCGCCGACCTGATCGCCAGCCTGGATTCCGAAACGTCGAAGGAAGTTCTCGACGAAATGGAGCATCGCGAGGCGCACGAAGTCGAAGAACTCCTGAAATTTGGCGCGGACACCGCCGGCGGCATGATGACCACCGAAATCGTGGTGGTCAGCGAAGAAGCCACCCGCGGCGAAGTCGTCGACTACATTCGCTTCCACGAACTTTCGCCGGACCAGATCGACAACGTGATCCTGATCAATAAAGACGCCGCCATCGCCGGCACCGTGCCGGTCACCCGCCTGCTGCTGTCCGATTCCGACCAGCGCATGGTTGAACTGGCGTTTGAACCGCTGCTCACCGTTAAAGCCGACGCGCACGACAAAGAGATTTTCGAACTTTTCGATAAGTACAATTTGCGCAGCCTGACGGTGGTCAATAAGCAGAACCATCCCATCGGCGCCATCACCGTCGATGATGTCGTCAGCCGGATGCACGCGAAAATTTAGGTCGTCTATGTCCGAACCGCAATCCAACTCGGGATCGCTCGCCGTCTGGAAGACGCGCGGCCAGAACTTCTTGCGGCGCACCCGCATGACCCGGCGGCGCCTCGCCGTTTTGCTGGCCGTGGTCGGTCCCGGCTTGATCACCTCCAACGTCGACAACGACGCCGGCGGAATCACCACTTACACCACGGCCGGCGCGCAATTCGGCTACACCCTGCTGTGGTCGCTGATTCCCATGACTATCGCGCTCTACGTTTCTGAAGAAATGTGCGCGCGCATGGGCGTGGTCACCGGCAAAGGCTTGTCCGACCTGATTCGCGAGGAATTTGGATTCCGCTCCACGTTTTTTGTGATGATCGCCGCCCTCGCCGTGGATTTGGGCAACACCGTAGCCGAATTCGCCGGGGTCGCCGCGTCCATGCAAATTTTCGGCGTCAGCAAATTCGTCTCCGTGCCGCTCGCGGGCTTGGCCGTCTGGCTGCTGGTAGTGAAGGGAAGCTACCGGCAGGTCGAAAAGATATTTTTGGTGGCCTGCGCCTTTTATTTGTCCTACGTGGTGTCGGCATTTCTAGCCAAGCCCGACTGGCTGCTCGCCGCTAAAGAAACCGTCTTGCCGTCGCTGCATTACAACACCGAATATTTGTTGATGCTCACCGCCCTGGTCGGCACCACCATCGCGCCCTGGCAATTTTTCTACCTGCAGGCCGGATTCGTCGAGAAGCGTGTCGGGCCCAAGCAATACAAGCACGCTCGCCTCGACGTGCTGGTCGGCAGCATTTCCTGCATGGCCATCGTATTCTTCATCATCGTGTGCTGCGCGGCGACATTGAACAAGAATGGCATGACCAACATTTCAGACGCGGCCCAGGCCGCCGCCGCACTCACGCCGCTAGCAGGGAAGTGGGCTTCTTACCTGTTTGCCTTTGGCCTGCTCAACGCGTCGCTGTTCGCCGCGTCCATTTTGCCGCTTTCCACCGCACACGTAATCTGCGAAGGCCTCGGATTCGAAGCGGGTATCGACCGCAAAGTAAAAGAAGCCCCGGCCTTCTACTCGCTCTACACCGGGCTAATCGTCGTCGGCGGCGGAATCATCTTGCTGCCCAAAGCCCCGCTGTTCAAAATTCTCGTCCTCTCGCAGGTCGCCAACGGCGTCTGGCTTCCAGTCGTATTGATTTTCATTCTGCTGCTGATCAATCGCCGCGACCTGATGGGCGAGCACACCAACACCTGGGGTTTCAACCTGGTCGCCTGGACCGCCAGCATCATCATGATCATCCTCACGATCGTGCTGGTCTACGCTGCCTTCACCGAATCCGCCGGCTCCGGCCTGGTCGGAACCTTCCTCCATTCGCCCTGACACCGTAACTTCTTCGCAAAGTAACTTCGGTCCTCTGCCATCCTTGCGTGCCATCAGTCCCTGTGCTAGTTTTTCTTCGTCGTTGCCTCGAGTGAATTCTAGTGAAAGCCACCGAACTTCTAAACGATGTCAGCCGCGAAGAAGCCGACCTTCTCGACAAGCTGGACCTGAAGAGTTTGCCGCAGCACGTGGCCGTGATCATGGACGGCAACGGCCGCTGGGCCCAGAAGCGCCACCTGCCGCGTGTGGCCGGGCATCGTGCCGGAGTAAAAACCGCGCGCCAAATCATCGAAAGCTGCGCCCGCCTGAAACTGCCGTGCCTCACCCTATACGCCTTCTCCCTTGAAAATTGGCGCCGCCCGCAGGCCGAAGTCGATTTCCTGATGCGCCTGCTGCGCGAATATCTTTCGCGCGAGCTGCCTTCCATTCACAAAAACAACATCAAGCTGCAAGTCATCGGACGTTCCGAGCAGTTGCCGGATGAAGTCCGCAAAGACATTGAAGACGGCATGCGCCTGACCGCGAACAACACCGGCATGAGACTCGTCGTCGCGCTGAATTACGGCGCGCGCGCCGAAATTGTCGACGCGGTGAACGCGCTGCTGCAGGAGCAGTCGCAAGCCAATGGCAAGAACGGCGCTACGACCCATGTGATCGACGAGCGGCAAATTTCCGAGCATCTCTACACCGCCGGCCTACCCGATCCCGACCTGCTGATCCGCACCAGCGGCGAAATGCGCGTCAGTAATTTTCTGCTCTGGCAGATTGCCTACGCCGAAATCTACGTCACCGAAACCCTCTGGCCCGATTTTTCCCGCGAGCGCCTCCTCGAAGCTCTGCTCGATTTTCAAAAGCGCGAACGCCGCTACGGCGGCCTCGGCGCGAAGCCGAACGGAACCGAACCGCCCTCCGAGCTAGCCCAAAAGAAGGGGAGAGGCTAGCGCCGGATGCTGCTTCGCATCGCTACGGCAGCCGTCCTGATTCCGATCGTCGTCGCCCTGGTCTGGTCTGGTCCGCCCGCGCTGCTCGCCGCACTCGCCTGCGTCGTCGCCATTCTGGCGCTGTTCGAATTCTTCGATATTGGCGACAAGGTTGGGCTCCGCGCCTTCAAGAAATGGACGTACTTCGGCACCGCGCTGATTTTCTATTCGCAATATTCCGTCGGGCTTGGTGAAACTCGTTCGTTCACCGGCGGCGTCTCGGTGGTGCGCAACGCCGTCGGCGGCGTGCTCTCGCTCGATGCCGCTTTCCTGATTTTTATTTTTGGTTGTGTCGCGCTGGGCCTGGCCACCCGCCGCCCGCTGCTCGAAGTTCTGCCCGCCCTGGCCATCAGCGCCGCGGGAATTTTGTTCATCGCTCTGCCGTTCAGCTACATCGTGCGCGTCAACGAAATCGAACGCGTCGGCCGCCAATTAATCCTGTTCACGCTGGTGCTGATCTGGGCTGGCGACATGCTGGCTTACTTCATCGGCAAATCCGTCGGCCGCCTCAAAATGGCGCCAGCCCTCAGCCCCAAGAAAACCTGGGAGGGCGCGTTCGCCAACGTCGTCGCGTCCGCGCTCGTGGCCATCGCCTTCGCGCGCTGGATGCAAATCGACACACTGACGCTGATTGGCATCGCCGTTGCCGCGAATATCGCCGGCCAAGCCGGCGACCTGATCGAATCTGCCTACAAACGTGGCGCATCCGTAAAAGATTCCGGCGCGCTGCTCCCCGGCCACGGCGGAATGCTCGACCGCATCGACAGCTTAATTCTCGCTGCGCCAGTCGTCTGGATTCTGTATCAGTGGCTGCAAGGCGCCATGGTCACGGTCTAACATAAAGCCACGCAGGTAGCATTACTGGAATCGCAAAAGAAGCGTCCCAAAGAAGGTGCGCGGATGAGTGCCTCAGCCCAATCCTCGAGCAACGTCAAGCAAGTCGTCCCGTTCTTCCGCATCACCGACATGGATCGATCGCTGCGCTTCTACGTCGACGGTCTTGGTTTCACCCTGAAAAATAAATGGGTCGTCGATAACCAGCTGCGTTGGTGCTGGCTCGAACTCGGCGGTGCAGCACTCATGCTGCAAACATTCGCCAATGACGGCCATCACGGCAGCGCACCGTCGACTGGAAAGCTGGGCGAAGGCGTATCGCTCGAATTTCAATGCCAGGACGCCGTAGCTCTTTACCGTGAATTCATTTCGCGCGGATTGGCCGCATCAGAACCGCAAGTAGGAAACTCGATGTGGGTGACCAGTCTCTCCGATCCCGACGGCTACCGCCTGGGGTTCGAAAGCCTCACCGATGCCCCCGAGGACACCAAACTCTCCGATCTGAAATCTTAATCTGGTCGCGCACTCGCGTGTGGCCGCCGAACATTCGACGCACGAAATCCGATACTCCGTTCGCATAATCGCGCGAACGCCTATAAAATAGAGCCAGATGAAGCGCATTTCCATACTGGGCTCAACCGGCTCCATCGGGCGCCAGACCCTCGACGTCGTCGACGCCCATCCCGGAAAATTCCAAGTCGTCGCGATGGCTGCGGGCTCGAACATCAAACTCGCAATCGAGCAGTCCGTAAAATTCCGCCCGTCCGTCGTATCCGTGGCCACCGAAGCCGGAGCGCGCGAATTATGCGCCGCGCTAAAATCGCCAAGCACTCGGACCGGAGCGAAAACAGCAAGCCTGCCGATGCCTGAAGTGCTGTTCGGCCCTGAAGGCCTGGATCGTGTCGCCACCCATCCCGACGCCGAAATCGTAGTCTCCGCCGCCGTCGGCGTGGTTGGCCTGCCCGCCACCTACAAAGCGATCCAGCTCGGCAAACACATCGCGCTGGCCAACAAAGAAGTTCTCGTCGCCGCCGGCGAAGTGGTCATGGCCGCCGTAAAGCGCAGCAAAATAGCGCTGCTGCCGGTCGACAGCGAACACAACGCCATTCACCAATGCCTCCGCGGTGGGGAATCGAAAGAAGTCCGTCGCCTGGTGCTCACCGCGTCAGGTGGCCCGTTTCGTAAATTGCCCCTCTCCAAATTCTCGAAGATCACACCAAAACAGGCCCTGGCGCATCCAAATTGGAAGATGGGCCAGCGCATCACCATCGATTCCGCCACCATGATGAACAAAGGCTTCGAAGTCATCGAAGCCCAATGGCTCTTCGGCGTGGGCCTCGACAAAATTCACGTCGTGATCCATCCGCAGTCCACTATTCACTCCATGGTCGAATTTGTGGATGGTTCAGTCCTGGCACAGCTTGGCCCAACCGATATGCGCATGCCCATCCAATATGCGCTAACCTATCCCGAGCGGGTTCCGTCCAATACTCATGCCCTGGACTGGTCCGCGTTGAAAAAACTGGATTTTGAGGAAGTGCCGGCCAAGAAGTTCCCGTGCCTGACCCTTGCCAAGGAAGCTCTGCGCGAGGGCGGGCCTTTGCCGTGCGCCTTAAACGCCGCGGACGAAATCGCCGTGGCGGCGTTCCTGGAAAAGCGGCTCGAGTTTCTCGAAATTTCCGAGGTCATCGAAAAAGTTCTCGGCAAGATGCCGCGCACCGCGATGAACAGTATCGAAGATGTGTTGCAAGCCGATGGCGAAGCCCGGCGCCTGGCTCGTATCGAAGTCGAACGACGCAGGAACTAAACTCATAGCAGGGGATCCATGGCTAATCTTTCGAGCGCCTTATACGCAATCTTATCCGTCACCCTCGTTCTCGGCATCATGATCTTCGTCCACGAATGGGGGCATTTCATGGCCGCGAAACTCGCTGGCGTTCGCGTCGACGTGTTTTCCTTCGGCTTCGGCCCCCGCCTGTTCGGCGTGAAGCGCGGCGATACCGATTACCGCCTCAGCGCGCTTCCGTTCGGCGGTTACGTCCGCATGGCCGGCGATAATCCAATAGAGGAACGCACCGGCGCGGATTACGAATTTTTGTCGAAGCCCCGCTGGGTGCGCGTGCTGATTGCCTGCGCCGGCCCGGCCATGAATCTGCTACTGGCCTTCTTTATTTTTTGGGGAATTTTTTGGATCATGGGCACGCCTGCGGACGATTATTTGCGCACTCCGGCCCAAGTTGCGGCCGTGCAGCAGACCTCGGCAGCGGAAAATTCGACCGCAGTGAACGATATCGCCGCCGGCGACCAGATCATCGCCGTCGACGGCAAGAAGACCCCGACCTGGGAAAAGGTTTACACCCAGGTGAAGGACACTCGGCCCGGCGCTCCCGTCGCTATCACGATCCTGCGCAACGGCTCCGAACAAATCTTGCAGGGCACCATGCCCACTCCTCCGGCGACAGTGGAATCGCTATTCGGTTATCCGCTGCTGTCTCCCGTCACCGACGAAGTCGGCATCGGCACTCCGGCCGACCGCGCCGGACTCCATGACGGCGATAAAATTATCTCGATGGACGGCACTCCCATTGTCACCTGGGGCCAGCTCGTCGATCGCGTCCGCCACTCCGACGGCAGGCCAATCCATTTCATGGTCCAGCGCGGCCAGCAGACCGTTCCTATCGAGATCGCCCCGGTGCAAGCCATGGGCGGAGATGGCAATACCGTCTGGCAAGTTGGCGTGTCGCCAAAAATCAAAGAAGACTTCGAGCGCCAGGGACTTCTGCCCTCGGCCAAACTCGCCGGCCTGCAAACCGCGATCGGCATCAGGCAGATCGGCACGGTCCTCGGCGGACTTTTCACCGGCAAAGTAAAAATCCGCGAACTGCAAAGCGTCGTCGGCATCGCCCGCGCCTCCGGCCGGGCGGCCAAGCGCGGCCCACTCGATCTCGTCCTCTTCATGGCCGTGATCAGCCTGAACCTGGGCCTGCTCAACCTGCTGCCGATTCCAATCCTCGACGGCGGCCACGTCCTGCTCCTGGCCATCGAAGGCATTCTGCGCCGCGACCTGAGCCTCGCCGTAAAAGAACGCTTCGTCCAGGTCGGCCTCGTCTTCCTGTTAGGAATTTCCGCCTTCGTCATCTATAGCGACATCTTCAAACTGGTGCAAAGCCACTAGCCCCGTCTCTTGCTTTTGGCGGTCATCCCGACAGAGGGCCAGTCTTTGCCCCGACGAGGGATCTCTCTTCGATGTGCACTACACCGCAACTCACCGCCGTTGGCTCGCGCGACCCCCGAAAAAAAATCACAACCACCACTTCACCACTTTTCACTTTTGCTATACTGTGAATAGACACCATGGCCGCCACACCCGAACATCGCGTCTCCACCGGCGAACGCATCAACCACGAAGCTCCCGGCCACCTGCAACAAGCCCTCGGAGCTCGCGGCATTCGCCTAACCAAACAGCGCCGCGTCCTCCTGCAAGTCATGGAAACCGCTCGCCGCCACCTCGACGCCGCCGAAATCCTGGAACGCGCGCAAAAAATCGATCCGGCCGTCACCCGCGTCACCGTCTATCGCACGCTCGACCTGCTGAAGCGCCAGGGCCTGATCGACGAACTCGACCTGCTGCACCTGCGCGGCGATCGCCACTACTACGAAAGCCACGGCCCCCGCGACCACATCCACGTGGCCTGCATGAAATGCGGCAAAGTTCGCGAATTCGAAAGCGAATTGTACGAGGAAATAAAACGCCAGATCTCCCGCGACTGCGGGATCGAAATCACCGTCTGCCGCACCGAAGTAGGCGGCGTCTGCGACGACTGCAGGAAGAAACAAGCAGGGAACTAGTCCCTCGCGCCGTTACGCCTAAGCCTTCCGTTACGCTTCCGGTCCTCTCAGCCCAAAAACACGAGTTTGTCATCCCGAAGCGCAGCGAAGGATCTGCTTTTTACGTTCGCGGGTCTCGACCTTCTCGATCTACTTGGGCCACAGCAAGTGCGGGTTTCCGTCAGGGCACGGCTTCAGGGGTGCCAAAAGAGTCCTGCGCAAGGAGCGGCTTTAGCCGCTGAGGGAACGCAGGATCTTCTTACGCCTTCATCGTCCGAATCACCGTCTCCGTAAATTCCGTCGTCGACGCACTCCCACCCACATCGCGCGTCAAATGTTTTCCTTCCTTGTAAACCGTATGCAACGAATCCTCCATCCGCTTCGCCGCGCTAACCTCATTCACATGCCGCAGCATCAAAATCGCGCTCATCAAGAGCGCCGTAGGATTCGCAATATCTTTCCCCGCAATATCCGGCGCCGTCCCATGCACCGCCTCAAACACCGCCACGGTTTCTCCCATATTCCCGCTGGGCACCACGCCCAGCCCGCCGACCAACCCCGCCGCCAAATCGCTCATGATGTCGCCATACAAATTGGTCAAAACCAGCATGTCGAACTGATGCGGGTTCAAAACCATCTGCATGCAGGCGTTATCGATGATCAATTCCTTGTACTCAATATCCTTATATTCTTCGGCAACTTTCCGGCAGCAAGTCAAAAATAAACCATCGGACAGCTTCATGATGTTCGCTTTATGCACCGCGTGAATCTTTTTGCGCCCGTACTTCCGCGCAAACTCAAACGCAAACCGCGCAATCCGCGTCGACGCCTTCTCCGTAATAATCTTCAGGCTCTCGACCACGCCCGGCACCACGGTGTGTTCCAATCCCGAATACAAATCCTCGGTGTTTTCGCGGATCAAAACCAGATCGACGCCCAGAAACCGCGACTGCACGCCTTCCAGGTTCTTCACCGGCCGCACATTGGCGTATAAGTCGAGCGCCTTGCGCAGCGCCACGTTAATGCTCGGCGGCCCGCCCACGACGGCAGTCGTCAGCGGCCCTTTCAGCGCCACCTTGTTTTTGCGGATCGATTCCAGCACGCCGGCCTGCATGAAATCGAGGCCCCGCCGTTCGATCTCCGCCCGCGCGGCGATCTCGTCCCACGCAATGTCCACTCCAGCTGCACTGATGATTTTCTTAACCGCTGCGGAAACTTCCGGGCCAATCCCGTCGCCGGGAATCAAAGTTATGGTGTGTTTCATCGTAGGCAATTATTTTAGGGGATTCGCCCAGCGTTGTACACGTTGCCGGCGAATCGGTCTGCAGAAATTTCGGCGCCAGCAATAAAGTACCGGAGCCATTCAGGGTTTCGAATCGCCGCCCGCCGAAGCCTGCGCTTTTTCCAGGAACTGCTCGACGCTCGCGCCTTGCTGCGCCGCCGGAAGCTCGGCCCTCATCACCTTCTTCAGCCATTCCGCATACCTGGCTCGGTCCGCTTCGGGCGCGACGATTGCCAGTTGCGCTTCGATCCGCCGCACTTCAGTTTGCACCCGTGGATCGTCGTCTCGATCAAGTTGGGGCAAGACTTTCATGGCCTCGGCCGCAGGCAGCTGGCCGCTATTCGTCAAAGCTTGCAAATCCGCCGCCAGCGCCATTTGCTCCGGCTCTTCCAGCAGCCGGTAGCCCGAACCCGCCACCGCGTCCCACATTTCGGCGCTCAGCAACGACCGGTAATACCCGCTGCCATACGCGTTGGTCCAAATCCAAATGGGCAACGCCGTCAGTTGAATCTCGCCGTGCGTCGAGCTGACCACCTCACAGCGCCTCGCCGCACCCGGCTGATGAATGCAGACCGGCACCGCCCACGGATTACCATCCTGTTCGATTTCCAATTTCGGTCCCGCTCCGCCCGGCGCCATTGAAAAACGCAGCACCGGCGCGCCCGGACGATCCAGAAAACCAAAAAGCACCGGCCCCACATCCACGCCGGATTCTTGCTGGATCGCTTTCACCAGATCCGCCGACGTAGCGTTGCCAAACTGGTGATCGATCAAATACCGGTGCAGCGCCCGCTGAAAAACCTCCGGCCCCAGCCAGTTCTCCAGCATTTGCAGAATGCTGGCTCCTTTGTTGTAAATGATCAGGTCGTAGACCGTGTAGGGCCCCAGGTCGTCACGCGACCGCGCCGGCACACGCACCGGCCTGCCCGCTGCGGAATCGGAACTCAGCATGGCGTCGCGCGTGTCGGTCGCGGTCAAGCCGCGCTCAAAGGGCGGACGTTCCAGGTCGGAAATTTTCGTCTCGAGCCAGGTCGCGAATCCTTCGCTCAGCCACACGTCGTTCCACCACGCCTGCGTCACCAGATTGCCGAACCACTGATGCGCGATCTCATGTGTCATCACCGAACGCATGAACTGCTGCCATCGCTGCGTGGCCTGCGAGGGGTCGGCGAGCAGCAAGCTCGCGTCATAGGTAATCAGCCCCGGATTTTCGGTCGCGCCAAATGGCGTCGCCAGCACCGCGATATGGTCCAGCTTGTCCCAGGGGTAGGGAATTCCGATGTATTGCTCCAGCCGCGCCAATATCTGCGAAGTCGCCGCCCGCGCCGCCGTCGCTTCCACCGCCCGCCCGCGCGGCGTAATAATCCGCACCGGGATTTTTTTCTCCCCGGCCACGCCAGCGTCCACCACATCGAACGGCCCTACGGCGAACGCCACAATCTCCGACGGCAACGGCTGCGTCGTCTTAAAAACCACGCGCTTCATGCCGTCCGGCTCGTCGGTCGTCGAAATCTCCGGAGCATTCGCGACCGCCACCTGATCGCGCTTCACATGCATCACCACATCCCACGGCGCTTTGTACGCCGGCTCGTCGAAACACGGAAAAGCGCGCCGCGCGTCGATCGCCGTGAACGACGTAAACACATACCAATCGTCCCCGGATTTCCGGCGATACGCACCCACGTCGCTCTTCTCATCCAGCTTTCCGGTGTAGTGAATCTCCACGTCAACGTGCCCCGGTCCAGCCGGATGCGCCAGCAGCACCGCCAGCATCTCCTCCGTGGTGCGCCAGCGCGCCGCCGCCGAAGCCCCTCCGCTCGTCACCGTGATCGCCGAAACAGTCAGGTCTTTGGCATTCAGCCAAATCGTATCCGTGCGTTCCTTCAATTCCACGCCAATGACCGCCTTCCCCTGCAACGTCGGCTGGTCCGGCAAGATCGTCAAATCCAGCAAATATCGCGTCGGCCGCGCCGTATCCGGCAAACGAAAATCCGGTGCCTTCGTCTCTCCCGCGACAACCGAGCACGCCATCACCAGAATCAACACCAACGAACGTGCCTGGAACCGCACCAGCCTTAGAGTCTTCATGGCCGTGGAATATAGCACGCGCCACACTCTCGTTGCTTTTTGGAAAACGCCCGCCGCAGCGCAATAGGTGCTTCTTTCGCAACCACAAAGCCCCGATAGTACGTTCGTACTAATGAACCGATCGTGCACCTCCCTTAATCTTAACCACCTTCTTGGGGAGGGCTTCATGACCAGATCAAAATTGGCTTGGGTTGGGCTGAGTCTGTCTTGGGTGCTGCTGGTCGGCTTCCGCCTCGCGGCACGCCCTGCATCTCCTCACCCTTTACGCCAAACCGAATTGCTAGCCCTAGTCGCGGGCCAGTCGCTCCCCGAAACCATCGCCTTGCAAATCAAGACGCGGGGCCTCGATTTTCGCCCGGACGACGCTTACCGCGCGCTGCTTACCACCGCCGGTGCCGACCCCTTGATCCTAAGGGCGCTTGACGGCGCCAAAACCGTCCCCACCGGCTCCGCGAATTCCGCGCCGGCCGCCACCACCGAACCCGCAGCCCTCCAGCATCTTGCCAATGCTGGAAAATCCATTCACGAAAAAAAGTTCGACGACGCGAAAAAAGAATTGGACTCCTTCGTTGGCCGTCGCTCCGAAACGCCTGAGTCCAGTTTCACCCTGGGCATGCTGCTGCGCCAGCAGGAGAACTTCGCCGGAGCCGTCGATGCTTATCAGCAAGTCTTGCGTCAGGATTCCGACTTTCCGGAAGCGCATACTAAGCTGAGCTTCGTCTTGCATCGCGCAGGCGATGACGAATCCGCCCTCCGCGAAGCTCAAACCGCGCTCGAAGAAAATCCAGACAACGCGGAAGCGCACAAGAACGCCGGACTCTCCCTCACGGCGCTGAACAACTTCGACGCCGCTAAATCCGAATACGACCAGGCGTTGCGCCTAAAGCCCGACTACGAACTCATCCGCTTTGACCTCGGCATCATGTACGACGCGCAAGGGAATCGGCAGGCCGCAATCGAGCAGTATCAAAAAGCTCTCACCTTGAATCCCGCCGATGTCGACGTTCGCATCAATTTGGGGTTAGCGTTCGCCCATAACGGCGACCTGGATTCCGCCATCCGCGAATACCGTGAAGCCAAGCGCCTGGATCCGCTGAAATATGAACCCCGCCTCAATCTGGCCAGCGCGCTAATGAGTAAAAATCTGAACGCCGAAGCGGTAATTGAGTTTCGCGCATTGGAGAACGACTTCCCGGGTCTGCAGATCTGCCACCTCTGCCTGGGCATTGCGCTCCATCGCATCTGGGATTTCGATGGCGCGACCAAAGAATTTCAAATCGCGGCGAAAATGGACCCGTCCGACCCCGATCCGCACGTCGGCCTCGGCGCCATTGCCGAGACTCAAAAACGCTACGATGACGCCCTAGCCGAGTACCACCTCGTCGAAAAAATGGGCGGAAATTCAGCCGACGCGCGTGTCGGCGCGGGGCGGGTGCTTCTCGCCCAGAAAGATTTCGCCCACGCCACGGAAGAACTGAAACAGGCCGAAATTCTGAATCCCAGCAGAGTCGATATCCACCGGTATTACGCCCAGGCGTTCCTGGGTCTGGGCCAGACCGACGCCGCCATCGCCGAATACAAGCAGGCGCTGGGCCTCGACCCACGCCAGGTTCAGGTCATGATCGAGTTGGCCAAGGCCTTCGAAGCAAAAGGGGACTGGCCCGCTGCCATCGATGAATACAAGCAGGCCGCCAACGCCGATTCCGCCGTCGATCCGCGCGGTAAATTAATCCGGCCCGAGGACCTTGACCCGCAACGTGAATACAAGGACGCCCAGACCCGACTGAATCAACTCCTTGCCGACCTGCGCGCCGCCGGAAAAACCTCCGAAGCCGCGCAGCTCCAGGCCAGCGTCCAGGCCAAGAGCGCCGCTCAAACTCTTTCCCAAAAAATCGATGCGGCGTTACAGGCCGGCGCCCAGGCCAACCTCGCCAAAAACTGGGACGAAGCCAGAATCCATTACAAAGAGGCTGCCGACCTCGCCGAGAAGATCCAACCGCACGACTCGCGCTTGCCCGCCGCGCTCGATCATCTGGGCAACATGTATCTGGGGCACGACCCGGTCGCCGCCCAGCAGGCCTACGAGCAGGAATTGAAATACGCGCAGGAATTGTACGGTCCGCAATCCGCGAACATCGCCCCACCGCTGCAATCCCTGGGCACCAACGCTCTGCTGCAGCACGATTACGTCGCCGCCAAGGACTTCTACTTCCGCGCGGTCGACGCCAACGAAAGTGTCTACGGCGAAGGCAGCGACAAAGTCGCCTCCGCGCTGCTCGTGGCCACCCGCGTTTATTTCGTCCAGAAAAAATATGCCGAGGCTGAACCCTACGTTCTCCGCGCGGTCCATATCGATGAGGCACTCTACGGTCGCGACGGCATCGACATGGTGAGACCCCTCGCCACCATGTGCGGTATGTATGAGCAGTGGGGCAAGCCCGATCAGGCCGAACCCTGCAACCGCCAACTGCTCGCGGCGCTCGAAAAACAATACGGTCCCAACAGCCCGGTCCTCGTTCCGGTCCTGAACAGCGAAGCCCAGGCCCTCCGCGGCATAGGCCAAGCCGATCAAGCCAAAGACGTCGACAATCGCCTCGCGGCCATCCGTTCCAAGACCATGCAGCCGCCAAGTAATTAGGTGTTCCTGGCGAAGACAATTTTCTAGGCGGTGTCCAATCTGGGTATGCGCATTCGATGGAGTGTCGTGCTGCCCGTCCTCGGCCTCGGTTGGTTCGCGGCCGTCACTTACCAGTCGGTCCGTCGCGACCGCGGCTACAGCGATCTGCGATCGCATCTTGAATGGGCAACTTGGCAACTCGATGCCGACCCGTTGGCTTGGAAGACCGCCTGCAACGGTCAGCCTCAACCCTGCGTTACCTGGGGGTCCCCTGAGCTTCGGGAGAATTGGTCGCGCCCCACTCCGCTGGCCAGGACGCTTGTAATTGTGGCCCTGCCTGCCTTCCTAATTTCGCTCCTGGTTGTCGGTTTCGCCGGCGCTAGAGGCGCTAATCAAATCGTTCTGTTTTTTGCTCTCGCCCCGGCACTCTCCGCGGCCTGGTTCTACTTTCTCGGTCGGCTTGCGGATCGGCACTGGCGACGCCTAAGGCTCCAGCCACCCGTTTGAAACGATTGCCCTTAAGGCACCGAATTTCACCTTTTCTTTGAAGCCATCTTGCCTTTCCCTGAATCTGATATACTGTCAGTGAGATTCGGGCCTGTCTGAGCGGCCGATTTTGCGGAGGAATTACAGAATGGTTCAATTGACCCCGGTTGCGATTACTAAAGTGAAGGAAATCCTGACGCAGCAGACCCCGTCACCGACGGGCTTGCGCGTTGCGGTCGTGGGCGGAGGCTGCTCCGGCTTCAGCTACCACATGGCCTTCGAAAGCGCCGTGAACGAAAACAGCGACAGCGTCTATGAATTTGACGGCCTCAAGGTTCTCGTCGACCAGATGAGCGAGATGTACCTCGACGGCGTCCAGATCGATTACATCGAGACCGTCGAAGGCTCGGGTTTCAAGTTCAACAACCCGAACGTCAAGAGCACCTGCGGCTGCGGCAGCTCCTTCAGCGTCTAATCGCGCTGGCAAGATCGAGCCGCGCCCACGTTTTTTTTCATGCGCGCGCAGATTCGATGAAGGCTGACCCAGTTGTCCAGATCCAAACATTTCGGCTCCCGGAGCGCAAAATCCTCCGGGAGTTTTTTTGTGCCCGTTAAAAATGTTTCTCCAAAGTTACAGCGCAAATGCGGGTGCTTTTCGTCAGGACACGGCTTCAGCCGTGCCGGAACACGAACCACCATCGAGGGGCTTTAGCCGTTAAGGAAATCAGTCGCACGCGCCACACGCCCATGAAAATCGCCCTAGCCCAATTCAACCCAACCATCGGCGATTTCGACGGCAACGTCGCCCGCATCCTCGAACTCGCCGGCGAAGCCAAAAAAGGCGGCGCCGACCTCGCCGTCTTTTCCGAGCTCTGCATCTGCGGCTACCCCCCGCAGGACCTCGTCGAGCGCCCGTCTTTCGCCGAGCGCAACCAGCAGGAACTCGTCCGCCTCGCCAAAAAAATCCCGCTGCCATCCCTCGTCGGCTTCGTCGGCGACGCCATGGACAATACCGGCAAACCCGTTGCCAATTCCGCCGCGCTCATCGCCCAGGGCAAAATTCTTTTCGAGCAGCGCAAAATGCTGCTGCCCACCTACGACGTCTTCGACGAGTCGCGCTACTTCCAGCCCGCGCACACCCAGCACGTCTTCCCCTTCCAATCCGAGCAGCTCGGCATCACCATCTGCGAGGATTCCTGGAACGATAAAAGTTTCTGGCCCCAGCAGCTCTACGATCGCGACCCCGTCTCCGAAATTGTCGGGAAGGGAAGCAGCCTGCTCCTGAATATTTCCTCGTCACCCTACACCATCGACAAGCGCTCGCTGCGCCACGACATGCTGCAGAACATCGCCCGGGAATATCGCGTCCCGGTCGTGTACGTGAATCAGGTCGGCGGCAATGACAGCCTGATTTTCGATGGCTCCAGCGTGGCCTTCATGCCCGACGGCCGCGTCGCCGCCCGCGCCAAATCCTTCGAAGAAGATTTGATCTTCTTCGACACCGTCACCGGCCAGGGCGACGTCCGCCCCCTGATCGAAGACGAACTCGAAGCCGCCTTCCGCGCTCTGGTCATGGGCACTCGCGACTACGTGCGCAAATGCGGATTCAAAAAAGTGGTCGTCGGCCTCAGCGGAGGCGTCGACTCCGCGCTGGTCGCCGCCATCGCCACCGAAGCCCTCGGGAAGGAAAACGTCCTCGGCGCTGGCATGCCCGGCCCCTATTCTTCCGAAGGCAGCCTGCGCGACGCGCGTCAGCTCGCTCAGAACCTCGGCATCGAATTCGTCACTCTGCCCATTTCTGACACCTTCCATTGCTACCGCAAAACTCTCGCGCCCGTTTTCGCCGGTAGACCCGAAGACACCACCGAAGAAAACATCCAGGCCCGCATCCGCGGCAATCTGCTCATGGCCCTCTCCAATAAACTCGGCTCCATGGTGCTCAGCACCGGCAACAAATCCGAAATGGCGGTAGGGTATTGCACGCTCTACGGCGACATGGCCGGCGGCCTCGCCGTCATTTCCGACGTCCCCAAATCGATGGTCTACGCCCTCGCCGAATTCATCAACCGCAAAAGGGAAGTGATCCCGCAGGAAACCATCACTAAGCCGCCCTCCGCCGAGCTCCGCCCGAACCAGCGCGACCAGGACACGCTCCCCGATTACAGCGTCCTCGACCGCATCCTCAAAGCCTACGTCGAAGACCTGCGCAGCCCCGAAGAAATCGCCGATCACTTCGACTTCCCGTTAGACCTGGTCCGCAGCGTCGCCATGCTGGTCGACACCAACGAATACAAACGCAAGCAAGCCCCCCCGGGCCTAAAACTAACCAGCAAAGCCTTCAGCGTAGGCCGCCGCTTCCCCCTGGCCCAAAAATTCTCAAATTAGCTGGCGATCTTTTCGCGCCGGATGCACATTTGCCCGCCAGCAGGTCCGCGCCAGCTCGCACCATTCACCTGTAGGGGCGGGTCTCAGAACCGCCCTTGATTTTCCGGGTGGCCATCCTTACCGCCTCTGGAAGGGTGGGAGTCGTTGCCCTTGCTCCGCTGCCCCCGAGTCCGACCTTTTTCACCTCTTGAAAATTTACCCTCTCTGCCGCCAAACAAACACTAAGCGCCCAAACCGCCTTTCGCCGCGATCCAGAGGAGCGCTTTTCGCGACTAAGGACCTCTCTTCGATCTCTGCTTCTCGCCCAGTTCGAAGCCAAACGCCTTCGATTTCTCGCCGAATTTTCCGGGAAACTGATATTTTCGATCTGCCTCGATGTGGAAGAAAAACATGTCCAAACTCGAAGCCGCCGTGATCATCGAGCGCTTCCTCGACAACGAAAGCCTCTACCCTCAAGAATGGAACGATTTCGTCGAGTGCAAGCAGCAAGACCCGGCCGTTGATGCGATCAGAAAACGTTGCGACCAACTCGATCCCCTCGTCAACCGTCCCGGAGACCCTGACCGCGCGTCAACCGCCGAACTATCCGCGATTGTTGCAAAGCTCCGATCAGATCCCTCATGATGCAAAGTCGCTCATCGTCGACTTTACAATTTCTGCAGGGTCCAAAACACCAACGAAAATCAAAAAATAAAAACGCGACAGTCACCAGCCCCGTAGGGCGGCAGAAGTTAGCCCAGCCCGTAAGGGCTGGGAAAAAGATAAACGCCGTTCGTAAAATTTCCTTTCGCGCGGCCTTTTCGCGCGAGCCTTCGTACGGCCCAAGCGCCCAACGCTCCGTCGTCTCGCACCGAGTCTTCAAGTCCGATAGGAATTGTCGCAAAAGCCCTTACCGGGAACGATCCCATCCCCTTGACCTTCACTGGCGCCGCAGTAAACGTAAATCCACTCAGCGGCAGCATCTCCAGATTGCACATATGCTCCACAATCGGAATCCCCGCGCCCAGCAAAATCGTATGCACCGGTCGCTCCCCATCCTCCGTATCGTCGATGTTATACGAATCGATCCCCACCAGCGCCGCCCCCTCATCCCGCAAATATTCCGCGGCGCCGCGCGTCATAAAAACGTGCCCCTCGAAATACGCGTCCGTAGCCCAATGCCGCGACCAACCCGTCTCCACCAACACCGCCCTGCCGCGCACGTCCAATCCCGAAAAAACATCGCGATCGACCGCGCGGCCCGCCATTCCGGACGTCCGCACCACTACCCCATCCAATTCCGCCAGGGAACTCAGCTCCACCTCCGCCAAATCCTTCCCGTCCTCAAAGCGGTGAAACGGCGTATCGATATACGTCCCCGTATTCGCGATCATGTCGATTCGCCCAATCTGAAAGCTGGTCCCATCGCGATAAAATTTCCGCGACGCTTCCCGGCTCAGAAAATCGCAAATGATTGGCGCCGGATAGCCCTTATACGTAATCAACCCGTCGTAAACCACATGGCTCAAATCCACAAACGCCCGTCCCATTCTCAGCCTCCAGCCCCGCATAAGACCGTATCAAATTCACGCGCCGCCAAGCCGTTGATTCGTAGGCGCCCGCCTTTGACTTTCCGATCCCCCATCCTTCCCGCTTTGGGAAGGGTGGGGCCTTTGCCTCCGCTCCTGTTAAAATCCTGCGCAATGCCCAAACCAAAACACCTTCGATTCGAAGCAGCGCCCGGCAGGGAAGTCTCCGCCCTCCTGCTGACGCCGCCGAAACCCAAATATCTTCTCGTCCTCGGCCACGGGGCCGGCGCTGGAATGAACCACCCCTTCATGACCAGCCTCGCCGACGCCCTCGCCGCCGTCAACGTCGCCTCCTTCCGCTACCAATTTCCCTACATGGAGGAGGGCCGCCACGCCCCCGACCGCCCGCCAATACTCACCGCGACCGTCGCCGCCGCCGTCCGCGTCGCGACAAAAGCCGCCCCCAAGCTCCCGATATTTGCCGGAGGAAAATCCATGGGCGGCCGCATGACCTCGCAAGCCGCCGCGCAACGCCTCTTGCCCGACGTGCGCGGCCTGATCTTCTTCGGCTTCCCGCTGCATCAACCGAATCGTCCAGACACCAAACGCGCCGAGCATCTCGCCGATATAAAAATCCCGATGCTCTTCCTCCAAGGCACGCGCGACACCCTAGCCGACCTCCAACTCCTCGGCCCCCTAGTTAAAAAACTCGACAAGAAACTCGGCCCCCGCGCCGCCCTGCACATCATCGACACCGCCGACCATTCCTTCCATGTCCTGAAAAGCGCAAAAAAGACCGACGCCGAAGTCCTGCAAGAATTCGCCGCAACGACGGCGGCGTGGATGCAAGCCAACGCTTGAATTAAGAGCCACTCGTGGAAGGTAAAACTCAGTGAAGAAAAACGATCGGCAGGGTGGCTGAGCCTTTGACTTGCTTTACGTTGCCGTGCGACCGCTGCCGTCAACCTAAGCGCGCTTCTTCCTGTCCTTCCGGCATTCGCCACATTTCACTTGCCCGGAAGTCCCATAAAATTCAATGTCGCACTTAATGCACTGCCGCAGTTGAAGTCTGACGCCTTCGAGGATGATGGTCTTCGCGCGCTCCACCTGCGGCCGCGGCCGCGGATTACGTTTGGATGCCATTTGATTTGCCGTAGCGGCGCGAACGATTAACCCGACAGCCCCTTAATCTGATCTCGCCGGTACCACTCGGCCTGCACCGTAACACACCAGTGCCAGGGTTCCCAACTGCGCACGTCTCTCGTCACCGGCGGCTTCGGGCTCAATCGTTCCCGCACCTTATCCGCGAATGAAACCAATTCTTCGTCCGTCATCTTCTGCACGCGAGTTCGAGCCCCGTCGAAATCGAATGTTGTCGGTGTCATCGTCGCGCCTTTGCCGAATAGATTTCGCAGCAGCATTTTCGCAGTCCACATATCCCGCCACCAACCGCGATTGTGCCAAGAAACTGTTAATGGGTCTACCACGAAACAGGTGCGTAATCACCTGAGCTAAAGCTCGCGCAGCGCTGTCATCCCGACAGAGGCGCGGCCGTTTTTGCCGTGCCGACGAGGGATCTCTCTTCGATTTTGCTGCTCGGCAATAGCATTTGCATCTGTAGCGGCCGGCTTTAGCCAGGCAGTCGTTGCCGTGGATTTTTCGCTTCGGTTCAAGTTGTCATCCCGACAGAGGGCGCTTTTGGCCCAGGAGGGACCTCTGTGCGATCTCCGCACCTGCAAGTTCAAGCCAACCACCCAAAACCTTGTCATCCCGAAGCGCAGCGAGGGATCTCCTGTGTACTCCTCGCGCGATATCCATCCCCGCTACGTCGCGCCGTTGCCTTTCGTCAGGGCGCGGCTTCAGCCGTGCCCAAAAACAAACGCCTCTCGTCTGATATTTTCTTGCGCGCCTCACCCGCGCACGCCTTCATACACTTCAAGCGCCGCAGACAGCTAGAAAGGCGCCGGTGTGCTCCGCCGTTCACCGCAACTTTCCATTGCCGACCTTCCCAAGCAACTCAACCACTCCCAAAATCCGCTACGCTTTCCACCGCCGCCCATTTACAATCCCAAATTCAAATCGCGCGTCGCCGGCAAACAGTAGGGAACTGAACGGCCTTCGCCAGCGTCTCACTCTTCTCCACGGAGGAACGCATGCTCAAACTAAAACTCTGCGCTGCCCTGGCGGCAACAATCCTATTCACCGCCATCACCTCGCCCGCGCAAACTCCACCGCCAGCGACGACGCCCCCATCGCCCGAGCAAGCCCAACTCCTCAAGAACACCGAAGCCTTCATCCGCACGCTCTTCGCCTGGGGCCCCGACTTCGCCGTCAAACTCGGCCCGCTCTCCTCGTCGCCCTCGCCCGACTTCTACCTCGTCCCGCTGACCGTCACCATCCACGACCAGACCGACACCGGCAGCGTCTTCGTCAGCAAGGACGGCAAAACCTTCCTCCGCGGTGAGATGTACGATACTTCCCTCAATCCCTTCGCCGACAACGTCAAGAAACTCCGCCTCACCGGCGATCCCACCGTCGGCCTCGCCACCGCCAAAATAATGTTCGTCGTCTTCAGCGACTTCGAATGCCCACACTGCCGCGAACTCCACGAAACCCTCAAGACCCTGATCCCCGAGCATCCCGAAGTCCGCTTCATCTTCAAGGACTACCCGCTAACCCAAATCCACCCCTGGGCCGAAACCGCCGCCATCGGCGCCCGCTGCGCTTACATCCAGGACCCAGCGACCTACTTCAAAATCGCCGACCAAATCTTCGACAACCAGGACGTAATCTCCGCCGAAAATGTCTGGGACAAACTAAACCAATTCGCCGCCCAATCCGGGCTCGACCCCAGCACCTTCCGATCCTGCCTAGCCTCCAAAGAAGCCAAAGACGCAGTGGACAACAATGTCCGCGAAGGCCAATCCCTAAACGTCAACAGCACCCCCACAGCCTTCCTCAACGGCCGCCCAGCGCCCGGCGCCGACAAATCCACCCTAACCCAATACCTAACCTTCGAATCCTCCACCCAGCACCGCTAACCTCCAACCCAGACAGGCCCAGCGCGGCTCACCCCCAGAAACCAACATAATATTCATTCCCGGAAGTCAAGGGAAATGGATGCGCGGCTTCGGCTGGTCAGACTTGCAGATGCTGGGCGAGGGTGGTTCCCTTTGCTGCGATCCCGACTTCGACGATCATCAGCGGCAACGACTGGAGTGGCAGGCTGTTGAGTTGGCTGCGGAGTTGGCTGCGATAGTGGCTGCTGCGCCAGCTGTGGCGCCGATTGTTGCGCCTATGGCGAACCATTCCAAGTTGCGACGGAATCGGCGCCACAGAGTGCCGCCCTTGGCGGCGATGACGGCTGCGTCGCGCTCGCCGGAAATGGATGTGAGTTTGGCGGCATCGTCGGCGCGGTTTTATTGGGCGGCGGCGAGTTGGGCCTGGCAGGAGCGAAAATCTTGCACGTAATCGTACAGGGGCTTCAGATCCGCAGCGGGTATTTGCGCGGGCGAAGATCCCGGCACGTTCTGACTTACTCCGGTGGCTGTGCGGTCGCGCGAAGCGGGAGCCCGCGACTGGTTGGCGGCGTCCGGGAATGCAACGCTGGTGTCGGAAGCCGGCGAAGATTTGGATGGATTATCGTGCTGGTCTGACAGGGACGCTTCCGCGGAGGCAGAAGGCGGTAAGGGTTGGCTCGGAGTTTCTGATTGACCGCTGCCCGCGCCTTCGTGCGAGACGGAGTCGACGTTGGAATTTGGGGCGGCACTGGCCCGGGAACTCCTCGCAGTCGGCGATTCTCGCTCGTCGCCATCACTCGCCGAGGTCGGATGGCGTGCAAACCAATTCCTGCCGAACACGCGCAGGCCGGTTCCCTTTTTTATTTTTCCCAGCACGGCCGTCGGCGATACGGCTCCGGCCTGAGAATCGTCGCCGGTCGACGACGGGTTCAGCGTGATGGGCTCCGGCAGATTCAAATATTGCGGCAGCTGCTTGAGGATTTCTTCCGGCGTTTGTGTGTCGCGTTTCAGTTTCTGTATTTGCGCGAGAGTCTGATCCAGAGTTGTGGCGTTCCCGTGCGTCGGCCGCGTCGAGTTGCTGTTTTTGCGTGGCAATCGTGGCCTGCATGCGCAGTTGTTCGTCATGCGCGGTCAGCCAGGCGTGGAAGCCCATGGCGATGAGGATCGTTGCGGCGATGACTGCGGAGACTTCGAGTGTGCGGCGCATATCGTAATTGCCTCGGTCGCTTTAAAGGTGCCGGAAAGGAGAGATCGGAATTCAGGATCGGAAGTTAAGAGGCCGTGGCGAGTGGCTACTGACTGGCGGTCGTGGCCATAGATGGGTTCGAGATACGTACCAACAATGAGCTAGAACGCGACCGATTCGCTGATTCGAATGAGCCGCTGCGCCATTGACCTTAACTTGTACCTTCGTCCAGTTGTTTGCAGTGCTCCAGGACGGGATGATGAAGTGAAGACATTCGCCCGCGACCCTTACGCCCAACTGGAGATTCCGTTGTCGAGACGCGCGTCGGCATCCTGCGCTTTTGCCCTGATACTTTTGCTGCTGGAAGTGGGCTGCGCCGGCACCAGTCCGAAGCAGAATCCCCCATCGCCTCCTCCCCCGCCGCCGCAACTCCTCATCACCCTTAGCCCGACCAGCGCGAATGTTCGCGCCGGCGCGTCACAGGCATTCACCGCGCAACTCACCAACGCTACCAACCAAAACGTAACCTGGACGGTCAACGGCATCAGCGGAGGCAACGCGACGATCGGAACGATCAGCGCGAGGGGAGCGTACGTGGCTCCAGCCATGTTGCCGAATCCAAACACGGTCAGCGTGGGCGTAACTTCCATACAAAATTCGAGCGTGAGCGCGTCGAGCGCGGTCACACTGTGGAACGTCACGCCAAATCTCACCAGCGTGACGCCGACGAGCTTTAACACCGGGTCATTCACGTTGACCTTGAACGGCACTCAATTCGTAAGCGGTGCGCAAGTTACCTTTGGTGGCGCCGTTCTGCCCACAACGTATGTGTCATCGACGAAGCTAACCGCGACGGGCTCCGAAGCAACTGCCGGAATGTATGCGGTTACGGTGACCAATCCTAGTCCGGGCAGCAGCACATCCGGTTCGATCAGCGTAAGCGTGACCACGCCTTCGGGCGGAAATCCGCCTCCACCTCCGCCTCCACCAGCGAGTGCGTGCAGCGGAATCAGCACCGGACAAGGAGGCGCCCTGAACGGCTTCCTTCCCTTCCCGGCGGACAATTTGTGGAATTTAAATATTGCGAACGCGCCGGTGGATCCGAATTCTGCGGCGATCATAAATTTCATCGGCGGCACCGCCGCGATGCATCCGGATTTCGGCTCGGGTGAGTACGCCGGATCGATTATCGGAATTCCCTACATTGTGGTGAACTCAACGCAAGCGCCGGTGACCATTAATCTCACCGACTATGCCGACGAAAGCGATCCAGGCCCCATGCCGGTGCCGGCCAACGCGCTGGTGGAAGGCGATCCGAATCCGGGTGATGGCGACCGCCACACGCTGGTCGTCGACAACAGTTCGTGCTGGCTGTACGAACTCTACAACGCGGTCCCGCAAAGTGATGGGAGTTGGACTGCCGCCTCGACCGCCGTGTGGGATTTACAAGCGGACGGTCAACGCCCGCTGACCTGGACTTCCGCGGACGCCGCTGGCCTTTCGATTTTCGCGGGCCTCGCGCGCTACGACGAAGTGGCCGCGGGCGAAATCAAACATGCCTTGCGTTTCACGCTGCAGGACAGCCGGGCCGCTTTCGTGCCACCGGCTTCGCACTGGGCCGCGAATTCATCGAACGCGAATGCCGCGCCGATGGGTATGCGCATGCGCCTGAAAGCCAGTTTCGATATTTCCGGATACTCGGCGGCGAATCAGGTGCTTTTGGTGGCGATGCAGCAATACGGCATCATCATGGCCGACAACGGTTCGAACATGTACATCAGCGGCGCGCCGGACGATCGCTGGGACAACGACGACCTGCACAATCTCGGCCAGGTTACCGCCGCGGATTTTGACGTGGTGCAGATGGGCACGGTTTATACGCAGTCAAACTTACCGACGGGCAACGCGCCGGCGATCGCCAGTTTCACCTCGAGCTCGTCCACGGTTTCCGCCGGCACGCCGGTCACTTTGAATTGGAACGTAACCGGCGCCTCGTATTTCATCGTGACGCCGCAGATCGGCGCGATTCGCGGAACCAGCGTCGTCGTCAATCCCACCCAAACCACCACCTACACGCTGGACGCCACCAACGAATTTGGCCGCACCACCCAGACCGTCACCATCACCGTGCAGTAATCTATTTCGCTTCCTGGGCTGAAAAACTACTTCACCGTGACCGTAAGATTTGTAGGTGCGCTTGGCGTAACTTGCACCGACGCCGCCACGGCCGGCGTCGAAAAAACCGCGTTACCGTTGACGTCGAACCCCGACGTGCGTGCGTAGTACACCACCGCGCCGTACGGAGGGCCCTGCGCGAATTGCACGCTGACGCTGGTCGCCGTGTTGCCGACCGCGGGCGTAGGATTTGGCGCGACGCCAATTTTCACCAACGTCTTGCCGCCGTCCGGCGTGGTGCCGTATTCGAACCCGTTGACGCAATTGGTGGTGACTGTCGTGCTGCACACCGGATCGACCGAATAGTTGAAAGTCCATGACAGCGTGATGGAAGCGGCTTCGGCGGCGCTGGCCATGAAAAGACTCAGCGCCAATGCTGCGGAGAGAACACACGCGGACACTTTTCTACCTGTCAGATAATTCTTGATCTTCATTTTTTTACTCCTTGAGATGAAATGCGATAATTGCGAGGACGATTTGGCTTCGATGGCGCGTGAAATGATGCGTGCGATCGCGCGTGCGACGGCACGTGGGATGATGCGGATAACTCTGCCGTGGTGCACGGCGATCGAACCGGTTGACGTTTAACGCAGATCGCCGAAGTTGGTCAGGTCGCGCAGCTTTATGCCGCATCGTGTCTCCAGTAATCGCGCCGGGGTACGCCCCCGCCGTCAGCTCCGGAAAAGCCGCCAAAGAAAATGCCAGCGCCATATTTCCTCCTGAAATTTATCTGACTGCGCGGTAAACAAATTGCCCCTGGACGATGCTCCGCTCGCCCTTTTCACATCGCGTGAATGACTGCTATGATGTTCAGTCCTTGACGCAACCCGAACGCCTGCAGATGAATCCAAGAGCGTCGAACCAGCAAATCGTGGGTTGGCGAAGTGCCTTACGAAGTGGCTTCCGAATTGCTTAAGAATTACCTTAAGAAGTCCTGTGCCAAGTGCACGTTAGGGGGAGATGAGTGCGGCGATTGAGAATTGTGGGTGTCTTGGTAGTGACCATCTTTGCCGCGCTAGCGCTCAGTATCGCCCTCGAAAATCCCGGTTCGAGCGCGAACGCGCAAAGTCACTCACCGTCCTCGACCGCGGCCACTAGCGCGAGTTCTGCCGCCACGCTTGCATCCGCCACCGCTGCTCCGGCTCTCGTCGCCTGGAATAAAATTCCGCCGACGATCGTCGCCTCCAACCTGGGCGTGCGTACCCTTTCCGCCGCGCCTCAACCCAACGAAGCGCTTTCGAAACTTGCCGCCGCGTCCGTCGCCGCCGGCGCGGCAGACCAACTGTTGCTGACCTCGGTAGACAAACCTAACAAACTCTTTTCGTTTTCAGTTCCCGGCGTCTCGACTGTAACTGTCGCCGCCGCAGCCAGCGCCGCCAATCGCCTGACCGCGATTGCCGGCATCGGCGCAATCGGTTCAATCGGCGACGGCGGCGCAGCCACCGCCGCGCAGTTCGACTTGAATTTCGAAGACGTCACCATGCGCAGCGGCGTCGCCATCGCGCCCGACGGCACCACCTACATCGCCGACTCCGGCAACGCCACGATTCGAATGATCGCCGGGCCATACAGCAGCGAACCTGGAATCATTCGCAGCGTCGCCGGACGCTGGGCGCCGGCGCAAAATGTCCAACTCTCCGAACCCCTGGGCCTCGCGCTCGATCGCGCCGGCAATTTATTCATCGCCGATTCCGGCGCAAACGCCATCGACGTCCTTTACGGCGGAGCTTCACCGAAAGCCGGTCAGCTCGAAACTCTAGCGCACATGGTCGCGCCGGCCAGTGTCGCGGTCACGCTCGACGGCGGCACCGTCTTCGCCTCTTCCGCGCAAACCGGAGTGATTCTCGCCATCAATACCAAAACTAGCGCGATTCGCACGCTGGCCGTCGATCCCGCGGCGATCTTCGCTGCCAAACAGCAAGGTTCATCCGCCAGTTCCCCTCGGATCACTCCCACCGGCCTCGCGGTCGATGGCGGCAGCAATCTTTTCATCGCCTACGCCGATCCTGGCGCGGCCTTCGACGAAATTCTCCGCGTCGACGCTTTTTCCGCGAAGGTTACGCTCGCGGCTCGCGGCCTCAGCAGCCCTGGCGACATCTCCTTCGATGCCAAGGGAAATCTCTTCGTCGCCAACCAGGGAATGCGCAACGTGGTGCGCTTCAATGCGCTCGGCGTCGCCGCCCTTGGCGTGACGCTCACCTCGCCCGTGGGCACCTGCACCGATTCGGCCACTTTATTTTGCGATCAATTGATCGGCGGCACTTCGCCCACTCAATCCTTTGAACTGACCAACAACACTGCCGCCGAAATTTCCGGAGTTGCCGCCAGCTTCCTCTCCGGCGACACCACCGATTTCACCATCGCCAGTTCTTCGTGCGGCACCACGCTCGCCGCCAATGCCAGCTGCGCCTTTAACCTTGCCTTTACGCCTACGGCCAACGCGCCGGCCTTTCAATCCAACGACGGCGCGACCTGCGTCACTTCCGCGACCGCCAATTCACGTTGCTCCGCGTTCACCGTAACCTACGCCGGAGCCACTGCGCCGCTGGTTTCGGCCGTCACCGGAATCGCCGATGACTTCCAAATTGCCTGCGTGACTTCGATGACTACGTCGTGCGTTGCCTTGCCCGACAGCAATTTCGATCAGACCACCATTCTGCAGGGCAATTTCGCCACGTTTCAGTTGCAGATCACTCCGGATAACACCTTCAGCGGTCCGGTCAGTCTGGTTTGTCCGTCGAATCTGCCAGTCTCCCCTGCCGGGGCTTTGGGCAGTCCCACGACCTGCGGCCTTTCTTTGGGCACCAGTGTCTCGGAGCCATTGCAGCCTACCCTCTCCGTTAACGTCGTCGCCGGAACTCCGTTGGCTTTCAACATGACGATTCAAACCACCACCACCCAAGGCTTGCAAACGCCGCCGCCCGCAACTCCAGCAGCGAGGCGGAGCTTTTCGCCGATGAGTTTGCTTTTGGGCAGCTCGAATGGCGGCGGAAACGGTTCGGGGCCGTCGAGTCGAAGCACAGTCGCGCCTACGATGCACCCGACGAACTCGATTGCCGTCCGTTTTCTAGCGCTGCTTGCCGTCTGCTCGCTTTTCATTTTCAGCCTGAGCCGGCGCGAAACGTTTTTGCGCAAACATCCAGCAGTCGCCATCTTTGCCCTGGCGTTGATCGTCGGCGCGGTGGCGGGTTGCGGCGGCAGTTCCAAATCAAAAGGTGTGATTCCTTTCACGCCGGCCGGAACCTACACGCTCACGGTGCAAGGCTCCGCCCAAGGTGGCGCGCGCGGTTATACCTGCACGCTCATCGTGGCCGGTAACTAAGCACTCGCTGGTGTGAACCAGATCCTCGCCACTTCTTACAAGTAAATCGTTCGTCGCCGGTAGCCGTATGGCTTTCTCCGCCGCCCTTTGGTTTGTTCCGGCCGGATATAGCGGTTAATCAATTCCTCGATCGCCGTTTGCGCTGTACCCAGCAGATCGATCGCCAGCGCCCGCGCCCCTCGTGAACGCGCCGCCAGCGCCGCCGTCGCGAAACCCAGAGCATCCGTCGCCGACCGGATCTGGATCGGATCGGTTCCCAGCGTCAGGATCGGCAAAACTTTTTCGTAGCGCACCCGCACGGTGATCGATTGCGTCGCGCCGATCAAATTGATTTTGTCTTCGCGCCATTCCCCTAGTTGCAAAAATGAACCGGGCTGCAGGTTCAGCATCGCGCCGCCGCTGGTGAATTTCTCCATGGGCATAAACACGTCGCCGGTGTTCGCCGCCACCCGCTCCCACAGCATGTGCGGCATCAGGCAGTCGGTGGGCAGTTGCGGGCTCGAAACATCGCTCAATTCCGTATTCGTCACGCCCGTCGATGAATTCACGTCCAGTTCAATATCCTGCTGCTCCACCAGCACGCTCACGCCATTTTCCGCCAGCTCGCGTTGCAGGCCGCGGTACGCGGAATTCAGTAGCGGCAACAGCAGCGCATCGGTGAAGACCACGCCGGCGGTATCGTTTACCAGAGCACGCGCCAGCGTCAGGGCGTCTTCCGCTTGCGCATACGCCGTGGTCAGAATGACAGGCATGATTCCTCCGGTGGAATTGGCGCCGTATGCTGAGCTGAACTAGGCTGCGCTGAACCGATCTGCGCCACATTGGCTGGGTGCGTGGATGGTCACCCGGCGCGAAAGCACGGCGCCGGCCGAGCCGCTGCGGTAGGATCAACTTGAAAATATTTTCAGGAGAAAACGGATGCCCGCAGCCGAGAAACGCCAGTACATCGCGACGCCGGGAAGTTTCGGCGACATGCCCTTCAGCAACGCCGTGGTCACCGGCAATACTCTCTACCTTTCCGGCCACCTGGGTTTCGAACCCGGCGCGATGAAAGTTCCCGACGATCCCGAGCGCGAAGCGCAACTACTGCTCGAAGGCATCCGCGACACCCTAACCCGCGCCAACTTCACCCTGCAGGATGTCGTCTCGCTGACCATCTACTGCACCGACGTCAGTTTGTTCGGCGCCTTTAACAAGGTCTATCGCACCTTTTTTCGCACGCCGTTCCCCGCCCGCGCCTTCATCGGCTCCGGTCCGCTGCTGATGGGCGCGCGTTTCGAAATTCAAGGTATCGCGGTGAAAGAGAATGCGTAATTAAAACCGGTGATCGCCGCGGACTGCAGCCGAACTCTCCGCTACGTCGTCCCCGGATCGATCGCCGGAATTTCTTTTTGCAGAAACGGCACCTTCGCCGCCGCCCAATCCACCAGGCTGTCGCCCGACAGCCCGAACATCGCCGCCGTAGCGTGCCCCGGCTCCAACGTAAAATTCGCCGCGATGCCCATTGAACTGATCGCATGCGTCGCCGCCGCCGGATGCGCCAGCCAATACGAAAACGCCGCAGCATTCACGAACAGCCGAATCACCAGCCCCAGCGCGTTGGTTCGCATCCATTCGATCCGCGTCTTCGTCCCCGACAAATGCGACTCCGCCGAAAGGCTCGCGCGTTTGATCACATGGAGTCCGTGCCCGCCAATAAATAAAGCCCATAAATGCGCGGATTCAGGGATTTGCATGGGCGTTGAGTCTCAACTAAGACGAGGGTCGAAGGCGATGCTGCGGTGTTGGTTGTGTCTTTGACTTTAGCTTCTCATTGTCATCCCGACAGAGACGCGGCGCATTTTGCCTCGTCGACGAGGGATCTCTCTTCGATGTGAGGTGCTTGGCACGGTTGCCGAGCACAGCGTGCTGGGCAACTTTCCCCGCCGTCCCTAATTCGGGTTCCCCACGCATACATACATAATCGTATCCGTCCCGCTCGACTGCGTCAGCGTCAACGTTGTCGCCGTAGTCTGCACCCGCACCGTCGCAATCGCCGACGTATCATTCGCGGTGCACACCGGCGCCGAAGTATAAGCCGTCGGAAAAGTCACCGTGGCACACTGTCACCGTGGCGCCCGCAATCGGGTGCCCCGTCGGCCCGAACACGATGTCGTCTTTTCTCGATCCCTGCGGGCTTGCTGGAACGCTCCAGCAGGCCAGCGCCGCGATCGAAAGTACGAGAGCGAATATTGCCCTTTTTATTATGTTCATCGCGCCATATTCCTTTTCACGCCCGTCCATCGTTTTCATTCCGTCCGCCGCGTCTCGAATTTATCTGCAACTTGCCGCATCGATTCTAAGTCTGTTGCCAGCCCATGGGGAACGCAAAGCCTAAACCCGATCGTGACGCGCTCCGGCGCAATCGCGCCTCTTCCCCTCCAGCCTCGGGCTGCTCCCGGAAGCGCTTGCCGGACGGTCGAATTCTTCGCCTCAAATAAGCACCAAAGTTACTTTCAAACGCGCCCCGCGCCGCGTCTCAAACTGCGACCGAATCGCTCGCGCCCGCCGAAAAACCGATAACCCATTATTGTTCAAATTGATAGAGGCAAGCGGACCGCTTATAACTACACCGGCCCGTGACGTTCCGTTTTGGCAGCCCGGTTGCATCATTCCCCTCGACGGTTTTCGCCGTGTCTTTCGCCCGTCGATAGCGCCTCAATCAGTTACTGGGAGCCTCAATGTCCGATTCCACCGCGCCTCTAATCCCCACCCGCCTCGGGACAATTTCCCGAATTCTCGCGATGGCTCTACTCGCCGCCGCCTTCGTGCTGCTGCCCAATATTGCGCGCGCCGATTCCACCGCCACCTACGACATCTCCGGTTCGCTCGCGTCCGGCGGCAGCTTCAGCGGCACCCTCGAGTTCGATCAATCCGGCTCCACCTTGCAGCTCATCGATACCTCGCTCACGGTCGATGGATTGTCGTTCTCCTGCAGCGGGGCCGTCTCCAACCTCTGCACCGTTTACGATCCCTTCGGGACCAGTTGGGTCAACATCCAGGGCTCCGGCGCTACCTTTGTTCTTGAATGGCTGGACGGAAACTTTAATATTTCGAACCCGCCTGCGTCATTCCCTTTCCTGAGCGGCTATTGCATGGGCTGCGGGGGAGACGGTCCGGACATGATCACGAGTGGGACCGCGACCAATGTCCCCGAGCCCGCGCAGTGGACTCTTCTAGCCCTCGGACTCGGCGCACTCGCGCTGTTTTCGCGCCGCCGCTCGAATTCGCTCAACAGCCTGGAATAATCCCCGGCACAATATTTCGATGGACGAAAGGGCGGGCTTTCGAGCCTGCTCTTTTTTTTGCCCGCGCTTAAGCCCGCGATTTCTTTTCGGCAGACTGCGCGCCATTCGCGTTCAATCGCGTCGCCGCCGCGCCTGCGCCTAATCCGTGCTTCGCCGCTTTCTCCTCGTCCAAGATCGCGCTGCAATGCCGGCAGACCGCCACGCCAATCTTCACTTTTTCTCCGCACGCCGGGCAATCGCCCATGCGCATCGGCACGTAGGCCCATTCGCGCTCGACCCCCAGCCCCATCGCCGCGCGCCGGTGCAGATCGGAAATTTCGCGGAACGAGTGACCGCGCGCCCACATCGTGTCGCCTTCGGTAATCAATTTTTGGTAGAAGCCTTCGCGCCGCGCCGTCGCCGTCGCCAGTTCCCCGCTGCTCGGCCGTGCGCCCTCGCAGATAAAAATTCCGTGATCGTGCAGATCCTGCAGCAAATCTTCGGCAATCTGCCGCGCCGTAATCGTAAACGGAAACCGCCGGTTGTCCCCGAGATCCAGCGCGTCTCCGCGCGCCTTGATGATCAGCAACGCGAACGGCTCGCCCTTCGCGCATCCCGGTATGTGATACACCCCGTGCGTGCGCGAAATATACCAGTCCTGCTCCGAAGCATCGCTGCCGTCCCCGTTTTCCATTTTCCGCTTCTAGTATCCAGTCGGAATCGCCAGGTTATTGATGTACGACCCGCTGCGCGGCGACTCATTCCAGACCTGAAATCCGGTGACGAAATAAAAGATATACGCCGCCGACAATCCGCCGCTGGTGCCGTAAATCGGAAACACAGTTTGCCCGCCGACATCGTAAAAATCGATGTCCTGCATCACCGCGCGGCCCCAGTGCGACAAGTCCAGGAAATCCACGCGCGTCTGGTTCGCATTAATCGACGATTTAATCGGCACGCCGGCCATCGTCTTTTCGCCGGTGAAGAGCAAGTCGAGATCGCTCGCCCGTCCGCCCGCCCCTTCCTTGATGATTTGCGAAATCGTCACGCCCAGCTGCTCCCACTGATGCTCCTGCTCCAGCGCGGTGTAGGCAATCAACTTGGACACTTGGTTCGAGCCCAACGATTTCCGCACCTTGTTGATCGCCAGCCGCACCGCACCCGGCGTGATCGCCGAATTGTTTCCATTCACCGCCGGCGTCGCCAATTCCACCGGATACGTCGCCCGGTTCAGGTTCAGCCACGTGCCCGTCGTCGCGTTCGTCTGGTGATACAGAATTCCAAACAGCGACGTCGGCTGCGCGCCAGTCAGGCCGTCGTGCACCATCACGTCGTTCACGCTGGTGCCCGTCGGCAAAGAATCCACCTGCAGCAGCGAATTAAATGGGTCGACCAGCGCACGTTGGCCGAACCGCGGTTGGTGGTCAGCGTCGGGTCGTAAACCTGTACCGTCTGGTTGTAATAAAACAGTTGCGCACCGGGCGGCTTGGCCATCGTGAATTGCGCTGCGACCCCGCTCGGCAATCCGGTCGTGGCAATCGCTCCGATCGTTCCCAGCACGCCGTTCCCGTTGGTCTGCATCACCTTGTCGAGAAACGACCGGAACTGGGCCATCGCATTTTTCACTTCGCGTTTCGCCGTGTTCTCGATCGCCTTCTCCGGCGAATTCGACGCGTACTCCACCAGCTTGGTGATTTCCACTGCGTGCCGGAAAAATATGGGCGTCACTTGGGCCACGTCGTACACCGTTCCGGAACCGCGCCCCAAATCCCCGCCGTCCATATTGGCCAGGCCGGCTTTGCCTCCCGGTCGAATCTGCAGCGGCAGCCGCATGTTACGCGAGCTGACTCGTTCGACGTCCCCGCGTTGCTGAATCATGGTCAATAAAATGTCGTCGCGTTCATACAACAGCGGCAACTTGTCCCGAACTTTTTCCAGTTGCAGCGCAACTGATTGGGCATTCTGCATTTGTGTCATGTGCTGGATTTCTCCCTTGGAATGGATTTCGTCAGCGCCTGCGAACTTCAGCGCGTTTCTATCTGCCGCGGCGTTATGCGGCCTTGCTGTATTGCGGGGTGTCCTTCACGGACGCTTGCGGGAAATAAATTTATAAACGAGCGATCACATTTCGGCGACTGCACTCCGCCCTGTCCCGCCCACTGCTCCCCAGGCCAGTTGAGAGAATTTTCCGTATCTTGCATGATGGTGGCCGCACTACAAGCCAGCTCGCAGTTACCTCCGGCCCTTTTTACAGTGTGAAATGCAGCCGTCGTGACCGTTCCGCGAGCCCCTCCCTTGCGGTCTGGTGCTCCACAAACCGTCCAGCGGAGGAATTCACAATGCAATTATCGAAGTTGATTTTAGTCTTGGTGTTTTCAATCAGCGCTTCGGCTGCGCTTTCGAAGCCCGCCGCCGCTCAGTCCACCAATTGCACCGCGAGCCAGCAGGCCGCAGTGCAATGTTTTGTGGCCAATGCGGTCACCACCCACCTGACCAAGCCGCGCTACGGCATGACCCTCGCTCAATTCGAGGCCTACGGTGTCGCCGTGTCGGAGATTCTCCGCACGGATCATACCTATCTGGTCCTGGTCGGTACCTCCAGCGCCATTGCCGATGCCCTGCCGCCCACCAACGCCAATGGCTCCGCCAATCAATCCGCCCAGGATTTGGCCGTCACCCAAATTGTCAGCGCCGAAGTCTCCGAAGGCCTGGCCAACAGCTCCGTCGCTTCGGTGCAAGATCTGCAATGGTTCTCACTCGATGTAACCGGTGCCATGAACGACAGCAACGGAGTGATGGCGTTGCTCACTCCCGGCGTTTCCCTGCGCATCATCGATTCCTACATCGTCACTGGAACTACCAACGGCAACGTGAACTGGACGACCGTCGACGCCAGCCTTTCTCAGGCGATCGACAGCTTCATCGCCTCCGGAATGTTCAAAATTCCCGCCGGGCTCACCACCACCGCCCACCTGAAGTCTTTCGTCGACAGCCTGGCGCACATCATCTACGACTACAAAGTTTCGACGGGACGCAAATCGTTATAAAAACTGCGCCGCGATCACAGGTTCAGGATGTCGCCGTCCGTCATCCGGCCGTAATCGATATCGCGCGAAGAAATCGCGCGGCGCCCATCATTTCCGCCGCTGGACCCGCTGATGTCCACCCGCCGTTCGGCGTTGCGCTGTCGCGCCCGCCGGTCCTGATTCGCCGAAACAATTGTATTGGTCCATTCGTTTAGCACCCGCTTCGCCACTCCCGGCAGCGCCTTGTCGCGCCCGCCCGGTCACCAGCGAAACGATCGCCCGCCGGTGCGCGTCGTCCAGCGCCCCGGAACGAAAGGCGTCGCGCATCTGTTGCCCCAGCGCGCGATTCCCCTGCAGCGTCGTGTCCAATTCCCGGTAAATTTCGCCCGCCACCCTGTTCCGCGCCGATTTTGCAATTCCCTCCGGCAGCAACCGATCGACTTGCGCCTCGATCGCTTCCATCACGCCCTGCACCGCCGCCGCATTCGTCGCCTGAAAACAATCCGATTGTGCCGCACTCAGGCCAGGTGTCGCCGTAGATTCGGGATGCTTGTTGGCAATTCCATCTCGGCTTTGAGTAACCGGCGCTGGAGGTCTCGAAGGCGTCGGCGCGCTTGTCGCCAGTGACGACATCGCCCGCGCCAACGAAGCAAACGCCTGCGGATCAAGTTGCGCCACGGATCGCGCCAGTTCCGCATGATCCTCCGGACGCTGCGAGAAAAACAGCGCATCCATATGATTTAAATCACCGAGCAACTTCGTCGCAGCCTGCGCTTCCGCCGGCGTCGCAAATACTTCGCGGTACGCCTGCGCATCGCACCACGCATCCCGCAGCTCCGGATTTGCCTCGAGCACTCCGTTTAACTTTTCTTGATCGGTGAGCCCGTTCGCACTTCGCGTTTCGTTCGCATCCGCGTCCGCATCGCCCTCTAATTCGTCGCCCGCGCCTGGCGGCTCTCCCAGGTCCGCAAAAAAAGCATCCACACTCGCAGGCGAAACCGTATTCGCCTGCGCACCCTCCGCGATTTTCGCCAAGTTGTTGCGGCCAGATTTTCGCGCCGTGTTCGTACTCAGCCCGAGAATTTCATCGTCACTCGCGCGCCCCGCAGGCGCAGCAGGAACAACCATATTTGTCGACATTCTTCGTTCTCCGGAAATAAGGGATCGATGCTGCCTGCAACGGAAAAATAGCTCGGGGATTCGGGCGTAACTCACCGCGGGCCAAGGGTTTAAGGCCCGTGCCGCAAAACGGCAGCCAAAAGTTTGCTGGTTTGACCCGACAGTACTATAGATTCCGGCGCAGCCTTCTTATAAAAATCTAATCACAGCGGGAAAACTGTTACGACGTCCTGGGGGACGCACACAGCCTGCCGAAAATCTGAGGTCATTTCATGAGCACTTCGCCAGTCGCCTCCGCAGAGGCTAAACCGAATTCGCCGGCCGCCACCGGTCATCAAATCACCACCGATCGCCGCCGCCGCAAGCGCGCCAAAATTACCGCGCAGGTCCATGTGCGCGGCGTGAATTGTCCGGAGCCTTTCGAGGAAGTTGGCAAGAGCATCGACGTCTCTCGCTTTGGCCTACTTTTTAACGTTGCGCGCGCCGGTTACTGGAAAGGCCAGCGTCTCGATGTCGTCTTCCCCTATTCTTCCGCCGCCGCCGCGCTGAATTCCGCGCAGCAAGCCGAAGTCGTTCGCGTCACCGAACAGAATGGCCACTACGCCGTCGCCGTGCAGTTCATCAACGCCAAAGATTATGTCGCCGTGAATCCGCGCGAAGCCGATCCTTCGCTCGCCGGCGTCGCCGCTTCAGCCACTGCCACGCACACCAAGCCGCAATCGGTTGTGCTGATCGTCGAAGCGGATCCGAAAACCGCGGACATCATGCGCAACGTGCTGGGCAACGACGGCTACACCGTCATCATCGTGCCCACCGCGCAGCAAGCTCTCGAAATTCTGAAAACCACCGTGCCCGTCGTGTTCCTCGCCGAAGTCGAAGGCACCGACATGACTGGCCACGATCTTTGCCTCATCATCAAACGCAACGACCGTCTGCAGCGCGTTCCGGTAATTCTGCTCACCAAATCCGCGCAGCCCGCTGACTATTCCGCCAGCCACCAACTCGGCGCCGTCGTCTGCATGGCCAAGCCCTTCAAACCCGAACGCCTGCTCCATGTCGTCCGCCTGGTCGCTCCGCCCCCAGCTCTGAAAAGCGCCTACGGCACGGCCCGCACCACCAACGGCACAGTCGAACGCAACCTTTAAAATCGCAGCGCAATTATCACCACGACGATCGTCCGAGCCGCATCAGCCAGCTATCTCCGCGCCCTCGCTTTGTTCTCTGTGTCCTCTGTGTCAAATCTTTCGCTTTCCGTCAAGGCCGAGCCACACGTCCCGCAGCCGCACTGGGTGCCGCGGCGGCCGCAGCCTGCGCCTGCTGCTTCCGCAAATAATCGCGATGAAACAACGCGTGCGCCCGCACATTCGCGTACCCCAACGGCGCTTCGATCTTCGCCACTTGCCCCGCATCCGACGAAAACCACCACATGCAAATATCCAACTCCACTGCATGATTGTCCGCGAACTCATCCGGCAAAATGCTTGGCAGAATAATCTCCGCATCGAGTCCCGCGTCGCTGCCCGCCGCCGCAGCATTCGCGGCCAGATCCGGCGCCACCGCCGCCGTCACGTCCTGCCGGTGCACCAGCGGGTGCTCCGCCACCAGTTGCGCGATCTCGCGATACTGTTTGGTTCGCGATTCCTCATCCGGAATCACAAACTCTTCGAGCCCAATCAGCCGCTTGATCAGCGCCGTATTTTCCGGATGCGCCAGCACCGCCTGCATCTGCGGATCGGGATTCCCCAGCAATTGCAGCAGCACCGCGCGCTGCTGCGACCACAAAGTCGGATACTGCTCGTCCGTTTCCGGATAGCTGAACAAATTCCCTTTCAGATCCGCCAGGCGAATCCATTTCGATTCAAATGCCGCGCCGGCCCCCTGCAAAGTTACTTCCACGTCGTGCGGACGGTTCCGCCGGAAACAATCCACCGCCAGCAGCATGATGTCCGCATGAAAGAATTTCATGCGCCGCCACACCAGGCCAATGCGCCCCATGGCTTGGTCCCGCGCCATCGAGTAGCCCGACGCCGTATCGTTCCCCGCCATCGCCCCGCCAAAAAGCGCCGGGAATGCGCCAGTCAAAAACTGCGACACCGGCCTCATCAAATTCGCCGCATGTTCCGCCAGATCCGGAGGCACTTCCGCCGGCTCCGGCTGGAAAAATCCCGCCGCTAACGACTGTCCCGGTTTCGCCCGTGCCGGATAGTGCACGCCCGGCTCAGCGGTCTGGCTCTGCAGCGCATCAAAATCCAAAACTTCGCTATCCGCGTAAATTGGGGGAATTCCATACTCGTACGTTTCCATCTGCAAATTCGAAAGCGTATTGAAAACGCTCCTGCACGCTGATCAGCGAATCGCCCAGCGCCGGACGCCCGCTCGACCCATCGCCCGGCAGCGCGTGCAGCACGCGCCAGTGGTCGTCGATATTTTCGTGCGCGATTCGCAATACACATCGCCCGCAAACGCGATCTGCGCTCCATCTGGAAACAATTCCAGCAGCTCGTCGCGCAGCGCCTTGTCATCCAGCGCAAAAAAGCCCAAGGCCGCAGCCAGGTCCGCTGGAACGTAATCAAATTGATGTTGATGTCGCCGCCTTCCGTCAGCGGCCCGCCCTGCGATTGTCCCAGCCGTGCCAGGCGTTCATATTCCTGCCCGCCCGAAGCCACCGGCGCGCCGATTTTTTCCGCCGCGTGCGGATACGCCGCGCGCAAACGCGCCTGATGCACTTCCATGTTCCACTGCAAGTACGGATACTCATGCATTTCGTTGGCCCACGGCGGCGTCTTCAATTCGAGCCCGCCCACCATGGTCACCACTTCCTGCCCATTCGGCACCCGCATCCGCGTCTCCGCCGCCGGCACCGTCACCGCTGCCACAAAATCCTCTTCCGTCAGGAGTGCCCCGCACAAATCACAATTCACAGTTGCGGAATCTTGAACGCCCGCCCCGTCAGTCGCCCCGCCGGTCTCGCTGTTTTGTGTTTCGTCGCCCACGCGGTTTTGGCCGTCATCCAGAGGAGCGGAGCGACGAAGAACCTCTCTTCGATTGCCGCCCTCACCCAGCCCATCGCCGTCAAGACCGCGCTTCTGTTCCGTCCCACAATCCGGACAAACGTACACATCCTCCCCAACCCGCACTTCCCGCGCCCCAATCTCCGTCTCCGGATGAAAGCCAAACCACTGCCCATCCACCACAAATCGCACGTACGCCCCGACCTTCCCATCCGTCCACGGACTGAACGCTTCCTCCACGATCAAATTCCCCACGCGATTATTTCGTTCGACCAGCTGCGCCACTTCCGTCGCCGCCTTCGCCGCTGCCACATCCTCCTCGGCCTGCGCCGACGAAGGGAAAAACCGTACCCGCGGCACGTCCTGCGACAGCACCGACACCAGCGACAAACCGAACGCCTGGTAAATATTCGTCGCGAATTCATAGCGCGGCAAATCCTCGAGCGAACTGCCATCCGCCAATTTCTGCTCGAACGGTACATGCCAGTTCTGATCCCGCTCGTTCCACCACAAATATTGCAACCCGCGCCAGAACTGGTGCGCCTGCTTGATCCGCCGCACTTCTTGCCGCCGCGTCGATTCCGATTCCACCGAATATTGCTGCACCAGCCGCCGCAACGCCACCTGCAAACGTTCCGGCAGCTGCTCGTTATTGCCGCCGGACGGATTTTGCCCCGCATTCCCACGCGGGGTCACAGCCGCCGGCACCGGGCCTTCGACCGGCACAAACGCAGAATTTGCCTTCGGGACGGATTTCTCAATGGGCATTCGCTACTCGCTTTTTAGAAGAACGGTCTTACGGGTGGTAGGAAGTTCGAAAAGCTTTTAGGCTTGCAACCACAACGCGATCACTGAATCTCGATCGACTTCTGTCCCAGCGCGATTGCATCGGCCAACCGCGCGCCCCGCTCGTCCGTGTTAAACCCAAACCGGCAGCGAATAAATTTCACGTTTTGCAGCGAAATCTGCCCGCCCTCATACCGTAGCCGCGCGCCGATAAACGTTACATTCTTCCAGCGCACGCCATCCAGCGTTTGCGATGCGCCTTCAATCGTCAATCCTTCCACCTGCACGTCGTCATTGAGATTGCGGCTCGACGGCGGCAGCAAAACCTCCGACGTTTCCGGCATCAGCGTCGCATCCAAATAGTCTCCGCCGATGCTACCCGGATCCAGCACGCTCTGCGCGCTCAACGCATGCGGCGACGCCAGCACCACATGCCCCGGCGTAGTTGCCGCATGCGGCGCCTGCGCGCCAGGCCCCACATTCAATAGCGGCGTCTCCGTCGCGCCCGGATACGTGTTCAGGCTCGGCGCCGCGTCTTTCTCCGCCGTCGAACCCGTCACCATATCGCCGGCCGGCTGCGCCGATCGCAAATCCGCCAGCTCGATCCGCGCCTGGGTAACGTGCTCCAGCAATCGGGAATTGTCCGCCCCGGTCTTCAACACCCCGTCGAGACTCTTCAAACTCCGCGCATAAAAATCGGGCGATACCTTCTGCCCCTGCATCCGCGCCGACATCACAATCGACGCCGCGCGATCCACTTCCACTTCCGCGGCCGTAACGTTAGTCGCCGCTCCCTGCGCCTCGGCCGTCTGCAACGCAGCCAGCACATCGGACTCCCAGATGGCGAGCGCATTGTTCCCCGCGCCCACTCCGTCTCGCGCCACGTAATTCGTGTTACCCGCCGGGATGATCGGAGAAAATTTCGGCGCAGGATGCCGCAGCGCTTGAATTCCTTGCCAAGCTAGGCTGCCCACCAGCGTAGCGGCGAGCAAAATAATTACGATTCGTGCGTAACCCGGCGCCGGCGCAAACGCGTCTCTGCGTTTCGTCCACCGCCGATCACGCCCACTCGGCGTGTCCCACAAGGAAGGCGCCACCGACCCCTCAGCGAAATCTCGTCGCTGCCTGTATTCTAGACCACCCATCGACTAGCTACTAGTCACTAGGACTGTCCGCGCGCCGCTAGTCACTCGTCACTAGTCACTGCAGTTGATTCATCGCCCGCTTGATTTGCACGCACCATGCCTCCAGCTGCCAGTCTTGTTCTGTAACTCGTTCTTCAGAAAATCCAGCAAGTCGCCGTGCCCCGCAAAGACGTGGGTTTCCGGCTTCGCCGCATAGCCTCGCAAAGGCAACTGTCCCGGCGCAGGCGCTTGTGCCCCGCCCGACGCATCTCCGCCCGATGCCGTATCGCGATGCACCCGGGCCACAAATCCTCGCTGAGCCCGTCCGCTATGGGCCGGAACCAGCTCAGCCGCCTCAATCTCCACGCGATGGATCGGCGCTTTGCCCTCATTCACCGCCGCTGCCGACGATTCATCTTGGTCTTCATCGCCCGCGTCCGCGTCATTCCCGGCAGCAGCAACGGCATTCGCCTTGATCTTATTTTTCTGCTTTAGCGCCGACGAAGCCGCCTCGGCCTCGCGCGCCGCTTCGATCGCGTGCCCCGCCAATGCATTCGCATAATATCGTCCGCCGATGAATGGCATGTCGCCACCCGCTCGTTGCGTCTGCTCAAAACCCACTCCTTCATTTCGTTCTAAGCCTTCAGCGCCAATCGGGAGCGGGACACGCTCCAGCCGGGTCCGGTTCGAGCCACTCGGGCGTCGAGATTTTCCGCCACAGCTTTTCGCGTGTCCCACACAGGGTGAACTCTTTCTCGCGATGCGTTTTTCAGCCATCGCACGTTGGTCCAGCTCCAAAATTCCCAGCACCGCCGAATCGACGGCGTCACGATGGCTGGCGCAGAGCGGATCCCCGCGCAGCGGCCGTCGGCCACAGCGCTTCCAGGCGCGCGCTTCGTCGCGTGCCCGCACGAATCCTGCACAAGTTTTCATTTGGAAAATACTTCGAGGAAGAAACAGAGAATCAACTGCAAACTACGAACGGCGCAAACGCATAGAAAACGAAATCAGCAGCGAATCACTGAGTCGCTGCAGGCTCAACATTCGGCCCAATTTCCACAATCGTATCGCAAGCGACCGGCGGAGACTCTTTCCCGCTCGCCGAGACCGCCGAAACGCCAATGCGATGCTTCCCGACTTCGAACAGCATCCGCGGGCTGGTGGCCGTAATTCCCTTCATCATGCCTTTCGCATTGGCCGGAGCCGGAACCGAGAATAGCTTGTAGACTTTCGGCCCCGAGATGTCGTACACCGTGAAAGTGCTGACGCACGCATCTTTTATTTTTCCGTTGCAGAGCGGCGTGTGCGTGAAATCGTAATCGAATTTCACCGTCACGGTGTGCATCGCGCTTCCCAAGGACGCGCCTTTCGGAGGATCCTTTTCTTGCGCCTGCTGCACGCAGTTATCGATCGCCGGAATGGCCCCGGTCGCCGCCACCGCCGCCAGGTCGCCTTCGCAGGTCAAAATGCGCCTCGACCGGGCCATCGGATCATCCGCGCCCATCGGAAACAATTTTCCGTGGAAAGCCGCCACTCCGCCCGTCAACAATAGCGCCGCCAGAATTCCGGTTCCCACGTACATTTTTTTGGCCTGTGCTTCCAAGCACCGCTCCCGCTACGGGATTCGCAACCCGTCCCGCGCAATTCCCGTCGCACAGACGGTATCACTGGCCAGTCTCTCGATGCCAGTGTTGCCTGCCGGTATTGCGCAGACGGTGTTGCGATGACGATATCGCGATGATCTGCGTTCGAAGCGGAAAATGCCTTAGCGGTCTAGCCCAATATTTGTACGGTCACGCCCGACCCACCAGTGATCGAAGTCACTTTGGCCCGCACGAAATTGGCCCGCACGCCGGATGCGACCAGGTTGTCGCCGGCCGTCAGGCTAGTGGTCATATTGGCGGCGCCCGTCAGAATCGCGTACTGCGCGTCCACGTCATTCATCGCCGTCTGCAATTGAATGGTCACCGCGCTGGGCGCCGTCGCAAAGCTCACTTGCCAGCGGATCGTGCGGCCATTCTCCGGAAATCCCGCGTAACTGGGCAAAGCAAATTGCTGGCTGGCCTGACCCGTGGCGGGCGCCTCACTGTTGAAAGCCAGCGCCACGTCGTCCGGAAAAATCGAGTACGGCGGATTTTGCGCGTTATAGTTCGGCATTGTATTCATCTCCAGAAAAAATGTGCTGTCCAAATCAGTCCATTCGGAACACGTCGCGACGGAGCAAGTCGGGTCACGCCGGCCGAGAACCGCGCGAGCGCAGCCCCGGACCATACTTGAGTAATTTTAAGGTTCTGAGAATTGCGAGAGCGGTCTTAAAGAAGCGAATCCAGCCGCGTTGCACGGCCAGTACGTAATCGCTTCGTACCCTTTCTGAGGTTAACGAATAAAGTTATACGCGCACTTCTGGATTCTGTCAAATCGTGTGGTGTGTACACGAAACTCGTCCAAGTCGATTTCTGCGTCGCTGCAAGGATTTCAGCAATCTACGATCGCGCGCGAAAAGGCCAACTCAAACAAAAAGGGTGATTGCCAGCTGCACATTCGGCAATCACCCTTCTAAAAACGAAATCAGCAACGCTTTACTGCGGTACCACTACCGCCCCGCCAGAAACCACCGGACCCGGTCGCAGCGTGAACGTCAATCCCTGTGCCGCGTTCTCGTCCACCGTCTTCTGCAAATCCAAATCTTTTTGGTCCACCGCATTCTCCCCGCCATACGACGTCAGGTAATGCAGCTTGCCGTCCGCCAACCAGTAATTGGTCACCGCGTAGCTCGACCCGTCCTTGAAGTACAACACCGCCGTCACCGGCTTCTCCGTCGGACCGTTCGTTGCGCTCTGGGCCCCTTGCGAAGTTTCCGGCGCCCACGCGTACGTATCCTGCGGCGGAGTCGTGTCCTGGCTGCCGGAGTAATTCAAATCCCCGCCGTATCCATCGTCCGACGAATACCCTCCGCCGTAATATCCGTATCCGATTCCGCCGCCGCCGTACCCGAAGCCATTGCAACCGCCCCAGAACGGATCACACGGTCCAAACGCGCCATACCCAAATCCCAACCCACCGTATCCGAAACCATATCCAAATCCGCCATAGGGATAAAATGGATAGAAAGGACCTCCGCCCACCGGATGCCGCGGCACCGGAACGTGTGGCGGACTAGCAATCGCCGCGCGCGGAGTCGCTGCGCTGCCTCTCCCCGCATTCGCCGCTGCCGCGCCGTGAACTCCAGCCGCAGGTGGTTCCTGCCAGGTGTTGTTGCCTCCGGCGAAGCGTTCCGCCGAGACGTGATTCGCATTCGACCCGGCGTTCGAACCGGACGCATTTGTGCCGCTACCGTGAAACGGGTTCCACCAGTGACTCGCTCCCGTCGAATTATTCGTCGCGGAACTTCCCGCACTGGAATTCGCCGCATGCGTTCCGGATGAAGGCGCCGCATGAGATCCGCCGCCACCCACCCCTCCGCCATGCGAGCCGCCTCCGCCGCCACCACCGTGCGCACCACCCCCGCCGCCGCCGTGTTGCGCAAACGTGGGAAGTGGGGCCAACGCCAGCGTCGCCGCAAACGTCAGCGCCGCAAAAATGTTCATTCGAGAAAAGCTCTGCATTTGGCTAGTTTCTGAATCTGCTTTGGGACCTGAAGAGGTGAATTGCATGTTTGTATCCCTCCACCCGACCGGGCGACTGAAGGGCTCGCCTACCTTACGGCTCTGAGTCTAGTTGATTGGACGTCATCCGGCACGCTTTAGTTGCAAGCTTCGCACGTGCCTGCATCTGGACGACTTCGTCCGCCCCGCTTCGCTTCTCCGCGGACGTCTCCCGGCAAAACCACCCAAAACAGCTATAATCGTTGGGAGATGATTCGTTCCTCATGATTCCCTTCCTGCACCTTGGCCCGCTTACTATCCCCACCTTCGGCCTCTCCGTCGCCTGCGCCATGCTCCTCGCTTACTTCGTGCTGCGCGCCGATCTCGCTCGTCGCGGAATCGCCGATGCCAAATCCGGCGAAGCCGAAACTCTCGTCGCCGCGCCCTGCCTCGCTGGATTCGTCGGCGCGAAGCTCTACCACCTGCTCGAAACCCCTAAAGAGTTTTTTGCCGACCCGCTGGGGTTGCTGTTTAGCCCCTATGGCTTTGCCTGGTTCGGAGGCCTGCTCGCTGGCTTCGCCACCTTCGCCTTCGTAGCCTCGCGCCTGGTCAAACGCGCCGCCGCCGAAGGAAAATCCTTTTCGTTTCTCGGCATCCTCGATGCCGGCTCGCCCGCCGCCGCCCTCGGCTACGGCATCGGCCGCATCGGCTGTTTTCTTTCCGGCGACGGCGACTACGGCATCCCCACATCCCTGCCCTGGGGCATGGCTTTCCCCAACGGCCTAGTCCCCACCACCGCGCGGGTGCACCCAACTCCAATTTACGAATTGATTGTGGCCTGCGCCATCGCCTGGATCCTGTGGCGCATGGGCTCCGGCTCAACGGTGATTCAACCCCAGAAAAACGGGAAAAATGTTGTGGAGAAATTTGCGGGCCTGCAGCCCGGCGAGGTTTTTGCGATGTATTTGATTCTTACCGGCGTCGCCCGCTTCCTCGTCGAATTCATCCGCATCAATCCGCGTTCCTTCTTTGGATTGTCGAACGCCCAAGCGGCCGCTGGATTTTCAGCCTTGGCGGGAATTGCTCTCTATCTTGTACTCCGCAAAAAACCAACTCACCAGGTCAGCGCCTAAGCACAGCGGCCGTTCAATCCGTCAGGCCTGGCTCGCGCTCTTGCGTTCGATCTTCGGCATTCGAATCGCGATCACCCCGTCAGCCAACACCGCCGTGCAATGCGGCACGTCGACTTCGGCCGTAGCTCAACCACACAAAACGGCCGGCATTTCGCTCGATCACCTTCTTCCGATGCTTCCGCTGAAATCTCCGCGACCACGAAGTCGTCTGTCCGGTCGGCCTGCGTCAAGACGCTGTACAGATCGTCCCAATCGATCCAGGCGCTGGCCTCGGCCACGCCCCGTGCCTTTCTTTCCGTCCACTATCCTGCCACTCCGCCAGCGGCTCCACGTGACCAGAAATCAGCAGCCACTTTTCTTCGATCGCCACCGCGATCTGCGCGCCACTGGCCACGCTAACCGTTGCCAGCGCGTACAAGGTTTTTTCCGTGTCTTGCAGATCGACCGTGACGGCCTCGAACAGTTCGTTCTCCGCCGCTCTCCAGTCCGCGCTCTCGTTGCCTCCCACCGAACCGCGCGCCACAAACCGCTCGAAGGCCCGGTGCGAAACTCCGTCATAGGCCGCCAGCAGGCAGTCCGGCAAATTACGCAGTGAAATCTGCTCGCGGCTGGCCAGTTTTTGTTTCCCGCCCAGCGTGATTGCCGGCGGCGCGATCGATCGTGGTGGATTCGTGGATTTCATGGCTGTCGCTACCCGCGCCAGTGCTTTCCGGCCATGCCGGCCAGCGGTTTCGCCTCCCGAACCGGCGAAGATATATGGTGTTTGCCTTCCGCCGCACCTTCAGCGAATCTCCGCCGCGGTGGCATCGGCGCTCGGCCGCGGCTACGCAAGCGCAGCACGGAATTGTCTTGGATCACCCCCGCCAGCAGATCTGCCCGTAGCGGGTCAATGGGAAACGCCATGGGCCTCTGCTGCCCACTGCCTTCCGCCTCGGATCATTCTGTGTCGGTACCCCGCACCAGCCGCAGCAATTGGCTTACTTCCGCTTCCAGCATCGTCGGATTCATCGCCCGCCGGCCGAGCGTACGCGATCCTCGCTCCACCACCGGCAGCCACAAGCACGTCTCCGATGGCGACACTCCAATAAAGAGCGTCCCCGCTTGCCGCCCGATCAGCGACGCCAGCTCGTATCCGGTTCCGTCCGGCAATTTTTCGGCCGACAACACTACTTTGAATCGGATGTCTTCAGGACGGTTTCCGCTTCGACCACGCTCGCCACCGAATGAGATCCCCAGCCGGCGCCGGTCAGCTCTTTCACGATTCCGTCCGTTCCTGAAGTAGAGGGTCCAACGATGAGGATTCGGATTAGCGCAGTGGACATGCTTTCCCCTTTTGGGAAGGGGAACGTGCGAGCCTGATTTCTGGGCCGGTCTTCAGCCCTTCCCGATGTTTCCTGAACCACATTCTCATCCGTTGGCTTGCCGTATATCCCGTCAACGCCCAACGGTTCGAATCTGGTTGCTGCGCCTGAACCCTTGGAAACAACCGGGCGTTCTGTCCTTGAGAGGGACCGCCCCAAAATGAAACAACTTCGGATTAATTCGGTTTGGTTACCTCGCGCGAGCCACGGACCAAGCCTTTCAGGGCGTGCGGTAAGGCCAACGGCGCTGCGGCCCGCGCAAGGTAACCTTCCCCGTCAAATCCCGTTGTCCTTATCGGGAGATGCCATGTACTTCTTTAGCAACTTTCCCCTTCCAGCTAGATGTATGAAAATGTAGCGCCCGGCCTAAGTCTTGACAATTCGCAACAGTACGCGAATTTCTTGGCGGCTATTACGCAACACCCGCAGGCCTTCCCACTTTCTCTCTTGACATGCTATTAGCATCACAGTAACCTATTACTACAATCATTCACTCAGCAGTTTCTTGGGTCGTAAAGGTGCCAGTCTCTCAACCACACGAGGGACATTTTCGAACGGCATTCGCGCGAAAGGCCAAATGTCACCCAAAGCAGCTGCGCACCATCATCGATATCGCGCTCGCCAGTCTCCCGGTTTGCGCCAGCCTCCGGACTCTTCACCACCCTCCAAAACTTTCGACGATTTTTCCGCCGATTCGAATCCCGCCTCGCCCGGCCACTCGGCCCTCTCCCTCGCCAAGATCCACCAGCGTTCTTGGGCCTCGATCATTCGTCGCTTTCACGAATTTATTTTCGAATTCGATCCCGCCGGAAAATCAAAGATGACAGAATTGGTATCTACCACATGCTTCCCGATACTTCCACGCAAGTCTCGCTGGGCGTGGGCCTCGCTGGCATGCGCGAGCGCATCGATCAGTTGCAGGGTCAGTTCGACATCGTCAGCGCCGTCGGCACCGG
>Ga0209222_1000017_pt1 | contig 70056 bp, 54 predicted proteins | sample BlaSpr_A8_Ref_O3_FD_187991 | JGI IMG/M metagenome (GOLD analysis project Ga0209222, IMG submission 187991) | Forest soil microbial communities from Thunder Bay, Ontario, Canada - Black Spruce, Ontario site 2_A8_Ref_O3 (SPAdes) (version 2) | ecosystem: Environmental > Terrestrial > Soil > Boreal...
GGCGGAGCTAACCCCAAATCTTCGATGGCTTTCAGAAATTCCGTCGAGCCCGCGCTGGGAGAGAATCGTTGCGGGTTCTCAGGCCTTGCTGATTGTTGTAAGGTAAGGGCGATTGCTATTTCGTTCGTCGCGCGGGAGATTTTAGTGGCCGACGCGGTAAAAGTCTTCTTCTTGTTTCTCAGTGCGCTTTTTCCCATCGTGGATCCGGTGAGCGGCAGCCCGATCTACCTGGCGCTGACCAGCGCGTACTCACCGGAAACTCGCCGGGCGCTGTCGCTGCGGGTCGCGGTTTATAGTTTTTTTCTGATGATGGGCTCCTACTTTATTGGCTCGCACATTCTTGGTTTCTTCGGAGTGTCTCTGCCGGTGGTGCAGGTCGGCGGGGGACTGGTGGTGGTCGCCGTGGGCTGGGGACTGCTGATGCAGCAAGACGAGGCGCCGGACGCGACGCGTAAAAATATTCAGCCGCAGGATGTTTTTCGGCAGGCTTTCTATCCCTTGACCTTGCCACTGACGGTCGGGCCCGGGTCCATCTCGGTCGCGATCACGCTGGGCGCGAACGCGACGCATCGTTACGGGCTCCACCTGTTGCTGATCGTCGCAGCGCTGCTCGCGGCCCTGCTGATCAGCATCAGCATTTACCTCTGTTACGGATTCTCGGACCGGCTCGCTCGTGCGCTGGGAGCGACCGCGATGAACGTCATCGTCCGGCTTTCCGCTTTTCTCCTCGTTTGCATTGGCGTGCAGATCATGTGGAACGGAGTCCGAGCGCTGCTCGAGGCTGTCCAATTTCACCTCGGATGACACCGGGATAATCAATCAGGTCTGCGGCCAAGTATATTTTTCCGAGTCGCGCCTGGCTCTGCGCAGTGAGCGACCGGTCGTCGACTTCGGCTTCGAAGTACAGCGCATTCGCCGCGGTCACCACCGGGCGCGGATCCTTCCGGGCCGCAAACAGCCGCCGCACGAATTGCTCCGGCGGTTTCCGCTCCGGCCCGCCGATTTCGATGGTGCCGTTCAACGGCACCGCGACGGCAATGCCGGCCAGAATCGCGGCCACGTCGTCCGCGGCGATCGGCTGAAAATCGATCGGCGGCAGACGAACGGTTCCATCGATCGTGCCGGAATCGGCGACTGCGCCCACGAATTCGAAGAACTGCGTGGCGCGCACGATGGTGTACGGTATCGGTCCGTCCTGAATCGCTGCCTCCTGCGCGATTTTCGCCGGCATATACGTGTTGCCCGGCATGCGCTCCGCGCCCACCACCGAAAGTGCGATGTGATGCTGGACGCCCGCGGCCGCTTCGGCGTCGAGCAGATTGTGCGTCGAGGTCAGGAAGAATTTCATCACCGCCGCCGCTTCCCACGACGGCGCGTTCGATACGTCAATCACCGCCGCCGCGCCTTCCAGCGCCGGGGCCAGCCCTTCGCCGGTGAAGGCGTTGACTCCCGATTTGGGTGATGCGGCCACCGCTTCATGCCCCTGCTCCCGCAGCGCGCGGACCAGCTTGGTCCCGATAAGGCCGCTGCCGCCAATCACTATGATTTTCATTTGGTCCCCCTGATTTTACGGTCCCGTGTACTGCTTATGCTGATTTCTGGCTCGAACCATTGCGGTTTGCGCCCGGCGGCGGGCACTCCGAATGGTGTTGAAGACTGGCTCCGGCCGGAAAGTATCCCGCGAAGAGAATTCCGGAGTATTTACGAGCGATTAAAAAAACGACGGGCGCGCGGAGGCAGACCTTCTAGGTTCGGATGATGCAAAGTGTGCGGAGAATATCCTGCGAGGTTTTGGCCGAAGCAATCGCTGGCTGCGGGCGGAAATTCGGACACCCCTGGCCCTTCAGAGTCGGCGCAGTGTGCGGGTAAGGTTCGCGAAACTCGGCGACCGCGATCGATGCGGCCTGGCGTGGAACGTTGGGCAGCGAAAAATCGTTCGAGGTGTCGTCCGCCAGCCGCAGCAGTTCGGTGGTTTCGATAGTCGCGATACTGCAGAGCATTAGGCCGATCAGCGTCGCGAAGATGAGCCTGGCGCACATTTGAAAATCCGGTGCTACATCGACACTATACCGCGAACGAGTACGCAGCTCAAACCGGCGCGGCGAAGGGTCCATTCTCTTTTGCTTCAGCAACAACACTACGGGCGCGGGAACAGCTTCACTGCACCACGATCTTGCCGGTCACTTTTGCGTCGTTTTCCGTGTTTTTCACTTCCAGTGGGATCTCGCCGGTTGCCTGGGGCTGGAATTCGAAATCGTTCCTTACTTTAGGTACATCCGCACGATCTCCACCACGTCTTCGGCCGCTTCTTCCGACGATTTGCTTTTACGCGGCATGTGGTTGCGGATGTGATCCTCCAGCAGTTCGCCCATCAGGCTGTTGATCGAGCCGCGCGCGGCGGCCAGCCGCTGCAGGATGTCCGCGCACTGTTCGTCCTGGTTCAGGCCGCGCAGCACGGATTCGAGCTGGCCGATTATTTTTTTGGTGCGGGTCGTCAGGTCTAGTTTTTCGCGGGAAGTAGTTGCCATATTTTCCTTGACTACCCTATGGGGGTATAGTATCTAAGCCCAGGGGTAGTAGGGTTTACCTTTCGGCGCTTAGTATATAGGGAAAAACGGCAACGGGCGCGTCCGATCGCACGGCCGGCCGGTCCGGCGCTTCGCCGCCGGGACCGGCTGTAACACGCGGATAACACGGAACCCTCAAACTCCCAAGACTCCAGTGGAGCCTAAGACGGATGCCTGACTTCTCCAATCGATCGCGCGCGCGGGCGGCGATCTTCGTTATCGCGCTTTCGTGCGTCGTACTCTCTGCACCGCGCACTGCCGCTGCGCGTCCCCAGCAAACCGACGCGCCGCCCATTAAAACCACGGCCCCCGCCGTGGCTTCGGATCAAACCGCCGCGCCAGACGACGCGGACGAATCGTCCAACGAAGGCATCCAGCCTCCCGAATCGATCTTTCCGCACTTTTCGAGCAGCCGTTACTGGCTTTCCGGCCAGGCCAATTTTATTTTCCAGACGCATCCCGATTTTCCGGCCGCCTATAGTGGCACGCACAGCTTGAGCGCTCGTTATGAAAAAGCCACTTCACGCGTCCTCACGCTCTACACTGGCTTCCGCCTGAACAACTCCTTTGAGGTCCTGGTCGACATCGAAGAGGCCGGGGGCGCCGCGCTCAGCCAGGGCTTCGGCCTCGCCGGCAATACCGATCTCGATATCGTGCGCAACCCGCTGCTCAGCAAAACGCCCTATCTCGGGCGCGGCATACTCCACAAAGTTTTCGCGCTCAGCAAAGACACCGTAAAAAACGATCGCAACTATCTTTCGCTGTTCGATACGCTGCCGCGCCGGCGCATCGAAGTGCGCTTCGGGAAGTTCAGTCTTCCCGATTTTTTCGACGCCAACTCGGTCGGGTCCGACACCCACCTGCAGTTCATCAACTGGACCACCGACAACAACGGCGCCTGGGATTACGCCGCCGACACCCGCGGCTACACCATCGGCTTGATGGCGGAGTACGACGACGCCAACTGGAGCTTTCGCGTGGTCGAAGCGTTGATGCCGAAAGTCGCCAACGGTGTCGATCTGGTCTGGCAGCCCTGGCATGTCCATGCCGAGGATTACGAATTCGAAGAACGGCACAGTCTGCTGCGCAAGCGCCAGGGAGTTGCGCGGCTGCTCGCATATACCAACCACGCGAACATGGGAATCTATCGCGATGCGGTCGAGCAGTTTCAGCAAGGCAGGGTCCCGGTGCCGGAGATCACCAACCATCCCTGGCACGTCACGCTGAAGTACGGCTTCGGCGTCAACATCGAACAGGAAGTCGCGCCGAACCTGACCGCCTTCGCGCGTTGGGGTTGGGACAATGGCCGGACCGAATCGTTTGCTTACACCGAGGTGGATTCCACCGTCGACACGGGTCTCGGTTTCGCTGGGGCGCTGTGGCATCGCAAGCAGGACCGCGCCGGCGTCGCCTTCGTCACCAACGGAATCAAAAAGGACCATCAGGACTATCTCGCGGATGGCGGTCTGGGTTTTCTGCTCGGCGATGGTCGCCTGCGCTACGGCCGCGAAAATATTTTCGAATCCTATTACACCGTCCACCTCTGGCGTGGTATCTACCTCGCGCCCGGCGTCCAGCACATCAACAATCCCGGCTACAACCGCGACCGCGGCCCGGTCGTGGTCCCCACCTTCCGCGCCCACGTCGAGTTCTAGCTCAGCAGAATCAAGCGCGAGAAGGGAACTCCGCTCGATGATTTTCGGCGAGTCGACTGCTCAGCAGTTCGTTACTACCCAATCCCCGCGTTGATTTTAAAAAACAGAGTTAGAGGTTATCTTTGCAGCGCGAAGCGAGCGGCGATCCAAGCGAGTCCGATCGCGGCGACGATTGCCGTGCAGGATCTGCACACCCTATCCATCGTTTAGGCCGCAGAGCGCATCGCACAGCGGGACGGTGGTTCATTCCAAAGGGCGATCACCGAATCGGAGGCGGACGTGGGCAATTTCTTGCGCGACACCAGGTTCGGCTTCCGCCTCCTGCTGAAAAATCCCGGGTTCGCGTCCGTCGCGGTGCTGGCCCTGGCGTTGGGAATAGGAGCCAACACTGCGATCTTCAGCGTGGTCTATGCCACCTTGCTCGCGCCTCTGCCTTACCCGCATCCAGACCAATTGACGATGGTGTGGTCGAGGGTCAAAGACCATGACAACGGAGTCGCGGCTGGCAACTATCTGGATTGGAAGCGGCAAAACACAGTCTTTCAGGAGTTGGCCGCGTGGACTGGCGAAAATATTAACCTCTCGACCTCCGGACGACCGGAGCGCGTCACCGCTCAAAAAAGCACCCCCGAGTTTCTTTCCATGATGGGACATCGGTTCCTGCTGGGGCGCGACTTTCTGGCCGAAGAGGGCGAGGTCGGCAAAGACCACGAAGCCGTCCTCACCTATCACTTGTGGAAGACTCGTTTCGGTGCCGATCCCGGCATCGTTGGGCGGCAAGAACAAATGAACGGAGAGCCCTACACCGTTGTCGGCGTGCTGGCCGAGGGCCCCGCCGACCGAATGGACATTGACCTCTTCGTCCCGCTCGCATTCAAGCCCGACCAAATCAACCACGATTTTCATTTTCTGCTGGTCGCCGGCCGTCTAAAACCCGGCGTCACGATTGCCCAGGCGAATGCGAACCTGGATTCGATCTCGCAACATATCGTCGAAGAATATCCAAAATCGAAGGGTTGGGGAGCGCGCGCCGAGCCACTGAAGAATGATTTTTTCGATCGAGACGTGATCCGAGGTTTGTGGCTTTTGATGGGCGCGGTTGCCTTCGTGCTGCTGATTGCTTGCGCCAATGTGGCCAACTTGCTTTTAGCGCGAGGCACGGCGCGTCTGAAAGAGGTTGCCGTACGCGCCTCACTCGGCGCGTCCCGTTCCAGGCTTTTCGCCCAATTCCTAACGGAGAGTGTGGCTCTGTCGCTGGTCGGCTGTGTCGTCGGCGTCGCTCTGGCGTTTGGACTACTTAAGCTGATCATGGATATCATGCCGCCGTTCACGCTGCCGTCGGAGGCGGAGGTCCGGCTCAATATTCCCGTGCTGTTGTTTACGCTGGCCGTCAGCTTGTTCGCTGGAGTCTTGTTCGGCTGCGCTCCCGCCTGGCAAGCGGCGCGCATGAACTTGAACGAAGAGCTCAAGGAGGGCGGACGTTCGGCGAGTGGCGCTGGCCGCCACGGATTGCGGCGCGCTCTGGTGGTGTTGGAATTTGCGCTCGCACTCAGCCTGCTCACCGGTGGCGGCCTGGCGATTCACAGTTTATGGAACGTGGCGCACGTCGATCTTGGTTTTAAGTCCGATCACCTGCTCACTTTTACCGTGCCGGTGCCCGACGGCCAGCTGACCGAAGCGCCCCAGATCGTCGCTTTCTATCAACAGGTTCACGACCGCATCGCCGCGCTTCCCGGCGTCTCCTCGGTTTCCGTGTCGCTCGGGATGCCCATCCAGGGAGTGAGCTTCGGCATGCCGTTTACCATCGAAAGCAAGCCGGTAGAAGATGTGTCGCAACGTCCTTTAGCTGGCTTCGATATGGTTACGCCCGACTATTTTCAGACTTTCGGGATTCGTTTCGATATGGGGCGGGCACTCACGGAGCAGGATCGCGCCAGTGGAGTCCGTGTAGCCGTGGTCAACCAGACCTTTGCGGAAAAGTACTTGTCGGGGGTCGATCCGCTTGCTCAGCGTATCCTCGTGGAGCAGTTGATTCCCGGCGTGACCAAACTCGGCTCACCCATCGCCTGGCAGATCGTAGGCGTGTACCACGATGTGCGCAACGGTGGCGTGCGCGGCGATGGTTTCTCTGAAATCGACGTTCCGTTCGCGCAAAGCCCGTGGCCGGTGGCCAGCGTCGCCGTACGCGGGGTGGGGGATCCGGCGTCGCTCACCAAGAGCATTGCTGACGCCGTGCAATCCATCGATTCCAATTTGCCCATCGCCGACGTCAAAACCATGGACCAAATTCTGGTCGAGTCCAAGGCTGGAGACCGCTTCACCGCTTTGCTTTTCGGAGGCTTCGCCGTGATCGCGCTGGTGCTGGCCGCGCTTGGAATTTACGGTGTGATGTCCTTTGCCGTCGCGCAGCGCACGCATGAAATTGGTCTGCGCATGGCGCTGGGTGCGAATTCGGGGCGCGTACTCACGCTGATTTTGCGCGAGGGGATGATCCTGTCGCTGATTGGGCTGGTGCTGGGCTTCGCGGGCGCTTACTTCGTCGGTCGGGGCATGAAAACAATGGTAGTGGGAATTGGCGCGATCGATCTGCCCGCGTTCACCACGGTGGCCGTGCTGCTGATGGCGTCGGCTCTCTTGGCCTGCTACATTCCGGCGCGCCGCGCCACGCGCGTCGATCCCATCAAGGCCCTGCGTCAGGGCTAGGCCGTGGATTGGTCCCGAACAGAGTAGACCCAGGCCGCATCGCAAACGAACGTCAGCAGGCTGCGCCGGCGCCGCCTGTGCCACAGGAATTGTTTCCCTGGGATACTGTGCCGGCGGCTGCGCTCACCGGCGTCGGCAATCGACTACGTCTGGAGCTGATCGACCCGGGCTTAGTGATCCAGCTGAAGTGTCGCCGCGCGAATCTTGCTAGATGCGAACCAGGCGAGCTTGAGGGCGCGGACAGATCGCATCCAACAAATGGCATAGTTGTCCGAGATGCCCTTGAGCCCACCCTGATGCTCGTGCTGAACGGTTTTTTCGGCCCGGCATGTCGTTACAACCTTGTGACATTCATTAGACCAGACCTTTACATTCTCTCCCCGTTCTAAACCATCTCACTTATGACGGACCAAGCTGAACGCACGAAGAGGAAGCAGCGCCGCAGAGACAGTGCACCAGCTGGCCGCGATACAAAAAACGCAACATAAAAAAGGAGCGGTTATGAAGGTCGTAAGAACAATTTCCAGCATTGCGCTTTTGCTTGCATTCTTGATGGTCCTGCCAGCTGCGCGAGCAGATCAATCCAATCAGGCTACCAAAGTCACCTTCAGCCAGTCGGTCCAGATTCCCGGACGCGTCCTAGCTGCGGGAACCTACTGGTTCGTCATGCCTGAAAAGGTAACCGAACACAACCAAGTCCGTATCTATAACGCGGATCAAACCATTTACTATGGAACGGTCTTCATGAACAATGCCGAGCGTCGAGAACCGACCGACACGTCTTCATTTATTTTCGCCGAGCGGAATTTCTCGGAGCCTCAAGCACTCCTCTCCTGGTTCTATCCTGGTGACAAGACGGGCCATGAATTTGTGTACCCCAAGCGAGTGTCGAAAGAACTCGCGAAGGACAAGCAAATCACCGTCGTAGCCGGGGACTAACCTCGAATCCGGAAATAAGGCGTCAGCCCGTCGGCGGTGAGTTTCAAGCGCCGCCGGCGGAGTTGACGCAAGCGGAGCCGGAGCGCCGTTGCTCCCATGGTTTACCTCCGACCAGCCCGTTATCCAGTCGCGTCGGGCTAGCCATTCCTTGTTTCCATTTCTTCCAGAAGTTTCGTCACTTCATTCAGTTCCGCAACTTTGCGACGGCGGAGCCACATCAGGCAGAACCAAATCACCGGCAGCATGATCACAATGACCAACATCAGTGCGAGGCACGCGATGGGATGGGCCATAAGATCGAGCGTGATGGTCGCCCAATTAGCCGCGGCAAGCGCCGCGCAAAACGCGAGCCATCCAATTGCCAGGTAAATGCCAGTTTGGATTCTCCGGATTTGAGCCAGCACTCTTCGTTGCGAAAGCTCCACGAAAGCGCGAATTGATCGCGTTTCCGCACGCCATGTTCGCCGCATAAGCCATAAGCGACATGTAACAGACACGAACAGCAACACAAACACGCCGGTTGCCGCGCCTTTTTCCAGCCTACTCGCCTGATGGTTGAGCTGGTAGACGGCGAGAATCAACATCCCTACCAAGGCTGCGGCGGCCAGCAGATTGCCGAGCCAGAAGCGGCGATCCTGGGCCTTGACTCGTTTTTGGACTTGGCGCTGGAATTCGGGGCATGGCCGTGCGACAGTGCTCCACTGTTCGCGCCAACGATCAAGTTCGCGATCTTCTGTCATTGGGTTGTTCGTCATTGGGTTACTCCCATCGTTTCCTTTAAGGTTTTTCTGGCCCGAGTCAACCGCACGGCCACATTGTTTTCCGTAATTCCCAACACCTCCGCGACCTCAGCATGCGACAAACCCTCGAGCATCAGAACGATCATCTGCCTGTGAGCGACGGGCAAGCATTGAACTGCCGCGGTAAGTCGCTCCCGTTGTTTTGTCTGAGCCAGCTGCTCATCTGGATGAGGACGCGTATCCACCAGTTCGTTGGCCTCTTCCAGGTCATCCAGCGACTGCTGCGGGGCGCGACGCCTCCTCACATGGGTCAGCCCGCGGTTGTGTGCGATCCGAAAAACGAATGTTCTCTCTGAACACTCACCGCGAAAGTGAGGCAATGCTCGCCAGATCGCGAGCGCGATCTCCTGCACCAGCTCCTCCCGGATGCCGGCCACCGCCTCGTAGCTGTAGGCCAGCCGGGAGATGGCGGCGCCATGCTCGCCGAGGATGCGCTCGAACCGCTCTTCCAAAGCGCGGCGGCTCTCGCTCATGACTTCGACCTGGCCAGCGAATCGATTTGTGGCTGAATGCCCATAGCTCATCGTGGCAGCAGACGAAAAAACAAACTGTGCGACGTTATCCGAGTCATCACCAGGCTCCAACCTGTAACGCGATGAAGATCAAAGCAGGAATCCAAAAACCACGAAGGCAATCGCCTCAGTAAGGGCCATCCAGAGAGTCGTCACCGTAATTTCGGCGGCATACTTTTGTGCGTCCAGAACATTTTGAAGCCCACCGTGGCTGATGAGAGCGAAACCACCAAGCAGGACAACCAGCAGGACGACGAAAATGAGCAACCGCCACCCGGGCCGGGCGTTGGGTCCAATTATCATTCGTTCAAAACCGGATTTGGAAGTTCGCGGGGAGGCCTGACTGGGCAATACGGCCATTTCAGCGGTCTTCAGTGAGTCTGCGTCTGTCATTGTTTTTCTCCTGAACACTGATGGTCCGGCCATCGGAGAAATCGAATCCGTCAAATCCGCAATCGCTCGTCGGATTTGCGTTTCGTACCCTCAACCGTCCCTATTCAGGTAGTCTCAGGCGGGGCAAAAACATTACAAGAGATGAGCTGCGCCACCACCCACCCTCGCGGTTGCGATCGCTGGGCTGCCCAGGAGTTTGAGTGCGTGTGTTAGATTCCTGCCGTTTGGCTCAAAGATATCCTAGCCTGGTCCGCTGCAGTACTCGACAACACGCCCGGACGTGATTGGCGTTCGACGGAAGACACGGCTGGTGTAGGATGTGACCACTTTTGCGGTCGTATGGAGAACGACGGCTAAAATGGAAATCGAGAACTCTGACATCGTCAGCGCCGCTATTGCGACGAGCCTGGGAACCAAACCCAGATTTATATGGTGGGGGCTGGGAATTCCCATCGCGGTGGCGAGCCTGATTGCGATCGCGCCCGTAGCCCTGCTTTCCTTTGGGAGCGACGGCGCGGCGATGCTTCTCGGGAAGATTCGCCCCCTACGCGACGCGTATCAATATGTTTCCGGCGCATGCGACCGGCTCATCGATCGACTCGGCCAGAAAGTTCTGCGCGACCCCCGAGACACTCCTGCGTTACGGCTCGCGATTTCGCTGAGCCTGATCACTCTACCCATTTTTGTCACTCAGCTCATCTTGGGAAAACCCCGGCTGCTGCTCGTCGCCGCCTTCTACTTGTCCCTGTACGGCCTCAAGTTCCAGCGTTTTATCCGGCTATTCAGCGCCAAACACCTGGAGGCGCATCGGCGTTGGGGTTACTTCTCGGGGAAATACGATCGCGTCTTGGGCCGCTACTTCGAATTCTTCCTGGGGTATTTGTATGGAAATGTTCCGGAACTGGACCGGACGGTTCATGTCCGCCTGCATCACAAAGAGAATGGCGGGCCCGACGACACTGCCGAATCGAGAAGCTACGATCGAACCAGTTCGCTCGATTTCCTGCGCTATCTTTCGAACAACATCGGCACAGTTGTGGGGATCACTCCGTACGCCTACTTCAAAGCGAAAGGCGAGGAGCGAAATCGAAAAGCCCTGCTGTTCGGGATGGCGCGATATTACGCGTATTTCGCGGCCCTGTTTATCTATAACTGGAGAATTGGGATTGCGTACGCGCTGATTCCGCTACTGTGCATGAACGTAATTACGGCCGTCACGGCCTGGATCCAACACGCTTTTTATGACGCCGACCATCCCGAGGATTATTTTGCGCATACCGTGACCGTGCTGGACGAGATCAACTTCATGAACGAAGGCTATCACCTCTGTCATCACCACCGTTCGAGCCTGCACTGGACCGAGATGCCGGACCACTTCGCCCGGATCAGCGACCGAATGCGGGAGTCTCGTTCGTTGGTTTTCCGCGACTTTGATTTCATGCGGCTTTTCGTCGAGTTGACGCTGCTTCGAAGAATGGAACTGCTGGCCGAGAAACTCGTCACCTGGGAGCCCATGAGCCGCGAGCAGAAATTGGCTTTGTTGGCCAGGAGAACGACGAATTCCGGACAATCACAGATTCACGCCGGAATTGGATAACGCTGACGGCCTCCAAGACGGCCGCAGCGAGCGTGACGCGGCAAACTTCAGTGCGACTTCGGAGATTCGTCCTGCACCCGGTTTTGGTCCGTGATCCAGTTGGCTTCCCAGGTCTTGCCTCCATCGGCTGAGAAGGACTGTTCGAAGTGCGGCCTACCCGTGGCCGTGTTGGTCCAGAGAAATCGAATGAAAATGCTTTTACCGTTCAACATGTCCTGGGCGTAAAACTCGCCTCGTCCATCCTTGAACTGACCGATTTGCGGCACGACCACCTTGCCGTCCTTGCTGTTGGCCCAATACAGACTCCATTGGTGCGTTGCCGGATTGTACGTGCGCAAGGTCAGGCCTTCGATGTGGCCGGTTGCGCTATCAGCCTCGAACTCGTCCAGATTCGCGCGCCCGTTCCAAACTTTGAAGCAGTGACCCGTACCCTCGAAATCCACCCATTTGGTGGAACCGGTTAAAGGATTCTCGAGGCGCTTCAGGTGATATTTCCAGTCGCCAAAATAGAAGTCAAAATCGTGTTGCCCATCCCGTTCCGCCGTTGCCGCGTTTGAATCGGCCGTCGCCGCAGTGGGCGGCACATACGGCTTGACCGCATCTTCACTAATCCGCGTCAGGTCCGTAATGTTGTCCACTTCCCAGGTCTTGCCACCGTCAGCGGACCAGGATTCTTCAAAACGGGGCGAGTTCGTGGTCAGTTTCGACCAAATATATCGGTTGTAGCGCAGCCGGCCATTCAGGGTGTCCTGAGTGTAAAACTCGCCTTGTCCATTCGTGAACTCGCCGGCATTGGGCGCGGTGACTTTACCATCGCCGCTGCCGGCAAAATAAATGCTCCACTGGTTGGTCTCCGGATTACGCGTGTACAACATCAGACCTTCGGCGTGGCGGGTATCACTGTCGCCTTCGTACTCCGCGATGATGGCGCGCCCATCCCAGATCTTCCGGTACACATCGATGCCCTCAAACTCGATCCAAGTATCGGACCCGGTCAGGGGGTGTTGGCGGATCCTGGTGTGTTCTTTCCAGACGCCAATCAGCGGGTCGAAGTCCTGAGCTCCACCGTGAGATTTATCGTCCGGAGCAGTCGGCGCGGGCGCCACTTCCTGCCCGGTTTTCGCCGCTGCGCCCGCCGCATCCGAATTCTGCGGCGCGAATCCCGTCGCTGAGCGCACGAGCAGAAGCAAACTACCCGCCAGGAAAAAAATTGAGATACTTTTCAGCGCGATCATCGATGCCTCCGTGCCCCCGGCACGCAGGGAAGAGTAATCCGCATCGTGGTTTCGCAAAATGGCCACTTTCAAACGAAGTGATATGGCCAATTTAACTTCGACTGGATCAATAAGACGAAGCTCCGCGAGTTTTCTGCCGCCGATCGCGTTAGATTCCGGGAAAAAGATTCATTACCGCTTAACCGGTGCGGCTGAGTCGGGGTACTCCACACCTCCTTCCTTGAAGCTCTCCTCCCCGTCATCGCTGCCCGAGACTCTGGCAGAGACCCACCATGAAGGAGTGACTGGAACGCTGGCTTCGGTGCAGATAATTGTCGCGGCTGCGGGACATCGGTAAAAGCTCTCGTCATTACCTCGCGTTTTCAGATACTTCGCGGGCAGCGTCAGCCCTGGTCGCTCATGATCATAGAGCAGGCTGGCAATCCAGAAGCGTCCACGAGCATGCACGATCTGGAACGAATCGATGCCTCGCGAGAATGGCTGGGCGTCGTCTTTCGCATCCCGAAGTTCGGACGTGCTCCACACCTCTACGAGATTCCCGAACTCCTCGACTCGGTTGGCTATGCTGCGTTCGAAAAAGCCGTGCGTCTTGAAGTAGGAATCGTTTTGCTGCGCGAACATGTCAGGACTCAGGAAAATGGCATCGCCCTTTCGCGCCGGTGCATCCTTTGTTGCCGCACGCTCCGGAACAAGTTCTCCCAGCCGCCCTTCGGGTAAAAAAAGAGCGCGGAAGCGGTTCCAGTCGCGCTGCCCGGCAGGGCCGGAGACCACGTCATAAAGTGAAGCGATGAGGTGGTCTACCGTGTCCACGTCGCCGGGGTTCTTTGCCGCAGGCCAGTCTGGATGCCCTGCCAGCGTACCCACCGGTGGAGGCGGCGCAGGTACGGCAGGACCGGACTGCTGCGCGGATGCGCTAAGCACTGAACCGGCAAGAAAACCACACAATATGAAATTGCGGCTACGATTCATGAGATCAGCTCCTTGGTTTATTTGATAAAAGCGTTGTGTCCCTATTCGCTCCGTTCAGACGCGGCTGGGGAGCTCTAACTTCACGTTTCCACTGCCAAAGGTCATTCGGAGTGCAGCGTCGTACCTGGATCCAGGCGCATGGCACGCAGCGCCGGGACGTAACTGGCGGCGATGGCCACGGCAGTGAGCACGGCGGTTACGCCGACGAAGGTAGAGAGATCGTAGGGCGATACACCGAAGAGCAGGCCGGCCATGAGATGAGAAACAATCAGTGCGCCGGCCACGCCCAGCACGGCGCCGGCGGCGGCCAGACCGAGGCCCTGGCGCAAAACCATCCTGAGGATATCGCTCCTTTGTGCGCCCAGCGCCAGGCGAATGGCGATCTCGCGCGATTGCTCATTGACGAGATAGGAGATGGTTCCATAAATTCCCAGGCCCGCAAGCAGCAGGGCGGTGGCGGCAAACAGCGCCACCATTTCCATGCAGAACCGCCGCACAGAAAGCGAAGAGGAGAGCACGTCGTTCAAGGTCTCCGCGCGGAAGATGGGAAGCTCCGGATCGACGGCCTGGATTTGGGTGCGCACCTGCGCGGCGATGGTGGCGGGATCAACCGGTCCACGCAGAAAGAAAGCTAGATCGTTAGAGAGGCGCTGGTAGAGGTCGAGGTAAACCTGCGGAATCGCGGCGTCCGCAAGCGATTCGGTGCGCGCATCGGCAATGACGCCGACGATGGTGGTCCAGTCCGGCTTGGAAGCACTCAACCGCACTCGCTTGCCGACCGGGTCCTGGTTGGGCCAGTAGGTGCGCGCGGCAGCCTGATTGATGACCGCGATCGAAGGCGTGGCTTCAAGGTCCTGGTCGACGAAGAGGCGTCCGCGCAGGAGCGTCATGCCGAGCAGGTGAAAGTATTCGGGTGAGACCGTCGACGTATCGATCAGAGGAGGCTGACTGCTCTGCACGTCCTGGCCTTCGCGAATCAAGGGGAACATGTTGAGATCGTCCTTGACGTGGCCGAGGGGAAGAGCCGCCAGATCGCCGACGGCCGTTTCTTCCACACCGGGAAGCGTCCGATTACGGCGGAGAACTTCCCGCAGCATCACGGCTTCCTGCGTGGGGGTGCTGTAGATGTTGGCTTTGGGATCGTTGGGGAACGGCAGCCAGGTTTCGATTGCCATCACGCGGCTGGGATTGAAGCCGAGCGGAACCTTGAACAAATCCGAGAAGCTGCGCAGCAGAAGACCGGCGGCGATCATCAGCACCAGGGAGAGGGCTAATTCACCAATCACCAGAGCACGGCGCAAGCGCGAGCGCTGCCGGGAACCGCTGGAGCCACGACCTTCCTGCCGGAGCGTCTCCGTCAAATTGAGGCCGCTGGTGAGCCACGCGGGAGCAAGCCCGAAGATGGTGCCGGCAGCGACGGAGACGACGATGGCGAACGCCAGCACGGCCCAGCTGATCGATATGTCGTTGAGGCGCGGCAGGCTTTCGGGAATAAATTGCAGCAGGAATTTCCGGCCGCAGAAGAGAACCGCGCAACCGGTGATGCCGCCCAGCAGGAAGAGCAACAAGCTCTCGGTGAGCAGCTGACGAATGAGGCGCATTCGTGCGGCTCCCAATGCCTGGCGAACTGCTATCTCGCGACCTCGCGCGCTGGCGCGAGCCAACAGCAGATTGGCGACGTTGACGCAGCTGATCAGCAGCACCAATCCCACCGCGCCGAAAAGTAGAATGAGGGACTGGCGGAGGTTGCCGACAACAGTCTCGGCCAGCGGAATCAGGCGGATGGTCCATGCCGCTTGCGCCGGATAATCCGCCGGATATTGCTTCTTCAGCGAGGCAACCAGCGCGTCGATATGGGCCTGTGCCGACGCCACCGACAGACCCGGTTTCAAACGGGCGAAGGCCGTCCCAAACCGCAAGTTGCGCAGCGGAGGTGGAAACGGCGGATCGGCAAAACCGCCTGCCACCCACAGCTCCATATTTCGCTCCTCGCTGGTCTCTCCCTGGTCGCGAAAACCAGGCGGCATCACGCCCACCACCTGATACACATCGTGATCCAGGCGCACCGTTTTCTCCAGAATGCGTGGGTCCGCTCCAAACGCGCTCTTCCAGAGCCCGTCGCTGAGCACCACCTCCGGGATGACGCCCGGCGTGTTGTCGCCCGGATCGAACGTACGCCCCAACTGCGCGCCCACACCCAACATTGCAAAGTAATTCGGCGTCACCCCTTTATATGCGATACGCGTGGGCTGTGCGCTGCCGGTAAGATTCATTGAGGCGAAATAGTCGAGGGCCACGTATTGAAAAATCCCCGAGTTCTCCAGGTCCTTCCACTCCGGAATCGAAACGCTAACATCCTGCGCGCCCACACCCGGTAGATCGTCCTGAATGCGCACCAGTTCGCTGGGGTTGGGGTAGGGCAAAGGATGCAGCAGCGTGGCGTCGATCACGCTGTAGATGGCGGTGGTGGCACCAACTCCTAGCGCCATTGTGGCGATCGCAATGAACGCGAATCCCGGAGATCTCAAAAGCATGCGAACCGCGTACTTGAGGTCGAACAACAGATTCTCGATGAAGGGAAGGCTGTGCTCGGCGTGATGGTCCTCGCGGATTGCAGCGGCCGCGCCCAGCTTGAGCACGGCCTGGCGCCGCGCTTCGGCGGGCGACATGCCGCGGCGCAGATTCTCGTCGGTCTGGAACGCGAGATGTTCGGCGATTTCTTCCTGAAGGCGTTGGTCGGCGCGGCGTCCAGCGGCGAAATTCGAGAGGCGGGCGAAGAAGCGTCGCAGAAATTTCACGGCAAATCCTCCGCTTTCACTTGGAAGAAGCGCGCAATGATCGCCGCGGTTTGCTCCCAGTCGCGGGTCTCCGCCTGCAGTTGCTTGCGGCCGGCCGCGGTCAGCCGGTAGAAACGCGCCCGGCGGTTATTTTGCGATGCGCCAAATCCGGAGGCAATCGAGCCTTCATGTTCGAGCTTGAGCAGCAAGGGATAAAGCGTGCCTTGGTTAACGGCCAGCAGGTCTCCGCTGATCTGCTCGATGCGCCGCGCGATTCCCCAGCCGTGCTGCGGCCCCAAAGCGTCCAGGGTCTTCAGCACCATCAGCGTCAGCGTCCCCTGCATCACATCCGGTTTTTCTTTCATGGCGAATCGACCTTTAGGTTTCCAACAGGAATAATGACGCGCTTCCTCTTGGAAAGCAACAGGAGATTTCCAATCTTCTTTCGACGGCAAATCCGGGAAGAGCCGCCGGGAAACCGCGGACACGTTGGCCTGCGGCTCGGTGCGGAGAAATTTTGCTGTGGCGCGAAACCCTTGGTTGGAGTTATTTTGCGTGCGGCGATGAGGGACGAAACTCTCGCCCCGGAGAAAACCCGTCATGTGTTTTTCGGCAACCGCGAATTTTGTAGGCAGCGCAGCGCTGGGCACCGTGGGCGTCGTCACTTTGAAAAAAGTGAAACACCGCCGTGAATTGCTTTTCGCGGCGCTGCCCTTGTTCTTCGCGATTCACCAGTTCATCGAGGGATTCGTCTGGCTGGGATTGGATGGCATTCTTTCGCCCACGGTGGCGCACAACATGGGCGCGGCGTTCATGCTCTACGCCCAGGGACTGCTCCCGTTTCTGATGCCGCTGAGCGTGCTGCTGTTTGAACCGGACGGGAAAAGTCGCAAGCGCATGTTGCCGTTTCTCGCCATCGGCACCGGAACCGCGCTTTATATTTTGTGGGCGTGTACGGCGTATCCGCTGCAGCTCTACGTTCGCGGAAATAGCATCGTGTACATCAACCAGGCCACGAACAATACGGTGGTGGCGATTCTTTATGTGATCGCGACCTGCGGCACGCTGTTTTTTTCGCAGGTCCGAGCCATGGTCTGGTTCGGCGCGGCCAATCTCGCGATACTGCTGACAGTGATGGCCTTCAAGCGCTATGCGTTCACCTCGCTGTGGTGCGCGTATGCCGCGATCGCCAGCGTGATCATCCTGGCCTACTTCTGGAAGAGCAGCGCGATTCGGCCCCTTCGCTACGCGTAGTCGGGGCCAGGGCCCAGCTGAAATTTACTCTGGACGCTGGCGATAGCCGCCGCACAAATTCGAAACCTACAAGAAAAACGATCGTTCAGGCCTGATGAATGTGCTTGTGGGAAGAACCTCATCCGGAAAATCGAGACCCTCGATTGTTATATGAATAGAGGCGCGATGCAGAGGAACCGATGAGCGGCGAGTCCGTACCATTGGGGGCGACGCTCCCGCGCTTCGCGAGCCGAACGCGGGAGACTGTATAAAGCCGCCAATGCGAAGTTAGCGGCTCCCCGTCATTGACTTCGTCTGGGACTGGTCCGAAGGACAGGCAATTGATAGGTCACACGGCGGCGGGTCGTTGACTCGCCAGCCTCCCCTCCTTGTTATCCTTATATAGTAGTCAGGTCAGGTCCACGCACCGGAACGCGGTTTTTCTGGAGGGATAGCCATGCACGCACTGAACCGATTTGCCATCGCGGTGGTCTTGGCGGGTATTTTCGTGGGCGCCACTGCGGCACAGGTCCAGACTCAGGCCCAAACCCAGAATCAGACCGCGAATCGCGCTCCACAACAGACCGCCACGGTGACCACGGCGGACCAGGCCATCGACCTGATTATTGCGCGCGAGCATGACGAAATCTCCGTGATTCGCCAGTACAACCCAATCGTCGAAACCTACGTGCAGGACATGAAACCCGACGCCGAGATGGGCATCGTGCCGGTCAAGGATCACTATTTCCTGGGCCAGGCGGATTGGTCGAAGGGCATCAACGACGATTCGATGCTGGAAAAGAAGAAGAGCAAAGTCTCCGGGTTCAATCCGTTTTCGCACCTCGAAGGATCTTCCAGCGCCGTTCCGCACGGCTTTATGCAGATGATTTTCATCGACGTGGAACATTTCGATCGCCAGCACTACCAATTCACCTACGTCGGGCGCGAATTTCTGGGCGAAGTGCGCTGCGCGATCTTTGACGTGGTGCCGCTGCCCAAGGCCGGCAGAGATAGTTTCTACGGCCGCATCTGGGCCGAAGATCAAGGATTCACGATTGTCCGCTTCAACGGCATGTTCGCCTCGTCCGGCAACGAAGGGACCGGCAACAATCTGCATTTTGATAGCTGGCGCATGAACCTCCAGCCGCATGTCTGGCTCCCGGCGTTCGTCTACAGCCAGGAATCGGAACTGAAAAGTTCCTCGGCATCTTCCATCCGTTTCAAAGCGCAGACTCGTTTGTGGGGCTACAACCTGGCGAGCGTCAACCGCCCGGTGGATTTCAATCAAGGGGTGACCCCGGATAACGGTAAAGGTGCGGAGGATTACTCTCCGCTGCAAGCCGAGCGCGAATGGCAGGAGCGCGCCGAAGCCGGCGTGGTCGATCGGCTGCAGCGCATTGGATTGCTGGCGCCTCGCGGCGAAGTGGACAAAACCCTGGAGACCGTCGTCAACAACCTGGAAGTGACCAACAACCTGGACATCGACGTTCACTGCCGGGTCATGCTGACCAGCACGCTCGAAACTTTTTCGATTGGACATACCATCGTCATCAGCCGCGGCTTGCTCGACGTGCTGCCGGACGAAGCCAGCCTGGCCGCCGTGCTGGCTAAGGAACTGGCCTCGATCATGATCACCAAACCGTCGACCGATCAGTGGGGCTTCAGCGACACCACGCTGGTCACCGCCGGCGAAGCGCTGTCGCGTTTTTCGTTCAAGGCCACGGCCGCGGACGTCGACCTCTCCAACCGCAAAGCGGTGGCACTGCTGAAGAATTCGCCCTACAAAGATAAACTCGGAAACGCGTCGCTCTTTCTGAAGCAACTCTCGGCCGCTTCGGCCGCGCTTCCGGCGCTCATCGATGCGCGCCTTGGCAACGGTGTGGCGCTCAGCTCCGACCTGGCCAATCTGGGACCAGCGCTGCAAACCGGCAAGCTCGACCAGGTCGCAGCCTTGCCGCTGGGCGCCCGCGTGAAGGTGAATCCCTGGGATGATCGCGTGGAACTGTTGCGCGCGAAGCCCGTCCCGCTGAATTCGGCGCGCGAAAAAATGCCGTTCGAGGTCACACCCTTCCGCCCGTTCCTGATGCACTATCAGGCGCCGAATGCAGCCCCAGCGGATGCTGCCACGCCAAATCCATCCGGAAAAACGAGCGCGTCGGCGACGAACATGGACGCCCAGCAATAACGTTTCTTGGGCTTACGGCCAGCTCAGCGACTCGCGCCTAACACTCCGCACCGTCTCGGTCGCGGCCATCCGGCTAATGAAGAAACTAGCGGAGTGTTCAAACCAAACCGTGGAATCTGGATGCGCCGTCTATCGAGCTGGGTCGTCGATCGGATACGTGCGGGGAAAGGTGATGTGCCCGGCATCCTGATGAATACGAAACTCAAACGGCTCACCGGATTTGGTGAAATCGCCCGGCACCTTCTCGACCCATTGCCCCCGGCTGAAATTTGCTAAGCGGGTAAACGCTGTGAGCCGTCGGATGCTCCGGTGACTTCGCGTTGTTCCACGTGAGAGACAACACCAACACAATCGCGGTAGGGACGTGTCTGAATGAAACCAGGAAACACCTCCTCATTTCAGTTTTCGAGGGACTATTTCAGAACGGATCCACGGTGCAGGGTCGAGAAAGGCTAGGATTCCACGTCAGCTGCTTTCGGGTGAAAATTCGCGGAGCGTCCGCCGGATGGACCCGCACCGTCGCGATGTTTGAGGAATAGCAAGGTCCCAGACTCAGACGCTGGGAGTGGGACGCTTCTCGGCCTTGTGCATGGGAATCAGAACAAAAACGGCCATGAGCACGGGAAGCGCGCACGGAATTAAAACATCCCAGGGGAAAGGCCGGCGGGCAAACTGGACCACCAGGCCATCGGCCAATGCGACCACGACCAGAATCAACGCCATTCGCGACGCCCATTTGACATTTTCAGGATTGATCTTCAAGAGTCATCTCCAGAGCCGCAAATTCCACAAGACGTGGTGCGAGCGTTTGGGCCGAGCCATGCGCTGTGGACCCTCAACCCCGCGCCCAAGAAATAGTTTCGCTTCCATCACCGGCTAACCGCGACTCTTGACAGATGCGCTAACCGGAAACGACGATCCGGCTCATCATCAGTAATTGCAGTCGGCACGCTCGCGCGGCGAAATTTCCCCGATTCTTGTAGAATTCCCCTGCTGACTTTCGCTCACGATCGATACACAGCGGGGATGACCGTCGGTTCGACGGTGCAGCCGGCTGCGTTGTTCCAACCACGAATTCAGCAGGAGGTAGCGCATGGCAGTTGCGCCAGAGTCCAGCCGGAAGCCGCAGTCGCTCCAAATTCGCCGCGCCACGGCCGCCGATGCCGCAGCGTGCGGGAAAATTTGTTTCGAGGCTTTCAGCAAAGTTGCGGCGGAACATAATTTCCCTCCGGAATTGCCCTCGCCCGAAATGGCCATAGGTGTTCTTTCGGTGATGTTCGCGCATCCCGGATTTTTCTGCGTGGTGGCGGAACAGGATGGAAAGTTGATCGGCAGCAACTGTCTCGACGAACGGACGCCCATCGTCGGTGTCGGGCCGATCACCGTGGACCACGCGGTGCAGAATCGCGCGGCCGGCCGCCAATTGATGCAGGCCGTGATGTCGCGCGCGGCGGAACGTAAATTCGCCGGTATCCGCCTGGTGCAGGCGGCGTATCACAATCGTTCGCTTTCGCTGTATGCCAAGCTCGGTTTCGTGGTCCGCGAACCGCTGGCCTGCATGCAGGGACCGGCGATTCAAACCACCCCGGCAGGATATCAGGTGCGTTCGGCGCAAGCCGCAGACCTCGCCGCCTGCAACGATTTGTGTTTGCAAGTTCACGGACACGATCGCGGAGGCGAGCTCCACGACGCGATTCAGCAGGGAACCGCGGTGGTGGCGGAATCCGGCGGGCGAGTGCGGGCCTACGCCACATCACTCGCTTTCTTCGGCCACGCGGTCGGCGAAAACAATCAGGACTTGCAAGTCTTGATCGCCAACGCGAAAGAATTCAAAGGCCCGGGAATTCTGGTGCCGACTCGCAACGCCGAACTCTTTCGCTGGTGTCTCGAGCGTGGACTCCGCGTCGTCCAGCCAAACACGCTGATGACCATCGGCCTCTACAACGAACCGGCCGGCGCCTACCTACCCTCCATTCTGTTCTGAAGCGACGCGCAAACATCTCAAAAATCTTAGCCACGAGAACGCCGCGAGTCTGAATCAAAGTGTCTGGCTAGAACCAAGTCGCGTCACGGTATAACTCGTAACGCTCTCGAAACTTCTCCCTTAGCACCCTGCTTTCTGCGCGAGCGTTTCGCATTTGCCTAGGCCACGATATCGCCAGTGGCAGCGGCGCATACCAGCGATGCAGGGCGAGCGCGATCCCGCCGATGGTCAAATCGACAAAAATGTATATGGGGTGTTGGAGTCTGGAGTACAAGCCGTGCGTTACCAGTTCGCGCGGCTGCGGAGTCAGCGTGAATGATTTCCCGAGCTGCACCCGAGCCAGAACGGTGCATGCCGCTGAAATAACGGCCAGGGTCACCCCGACGACGGTCTCCACGTGGTAGCGGTCTGGCAAAGTTGTCATCCCACTTACCGGATATTGGCCTGACCCGGCGCCTCGCCATTCGCGCCGTCGACCTGGACTATTACCTCACCCGCTTCGACAACGGCGTGAATCAACGCCAGAACAATTTGAAAGTCAGCGCCGGCGTTATTTTCAGATTTTGAAATCGAAAATCGGCCCGCGTCGCCACGGGCCGATTCCGCAGGGCTGGGTATTACATTCCGGTCTTGACGTAGCCTTCTTCGGCCGTGATCAGCGAAGTGTTCGGCGTTTCCGTCTTCACTTTCACCGGCTCGAGCCTCGGCTTGTTGGTGCTCTTGGCCATGAACGTCAGCCCATACTGGTGCTTCAGCCTTTCGCTCACGTCCTGCAAGTATGGAGCAATGTTCACCGGCGCTCCGAAGCCGAGATAGTAAGCCTGCCCGCCGGTCCGTTGCGAAACGACGTCCAAGCCCGTCTGCGAAAGCGTGGTGCGCAATCCGCCGCGGCCGCGTCCCCGCCCGCCGCCCCCTACGCCCGAGGGAAAATAAATGGAGTAGACGATGAACCCGCCTTCTTGCGCGTGATCCACCGCCGTCTGCAGGTAGGGATTGGTGAACGGATCATTCGAAAATCCGCCGCCGAGTGGATCGTTTCCGCTGGTCAGCATCAGGATCTCGCGGCGGTCGGAGGTTTCCGGCCAGCGCTTCATCAGGTCCGCCAGTGACAGGTACGGGCTGGTCGAAGCTCCGGGCCCGATCGGGAGACGCAGCGACTTCGCGGCCAGCGCGTGGTCCGTGGTCATATTCTGCACGGTGAAGACCGTGCCGTTCCGCATGTAGCCCACGCCGATCGCGGTGCTGGCCGGCTGCTCCAGGATGAATTTTGCGATGTCGCTGAATTGCAGGCCGAGGACGCTTCGCGAATTATCGTCGATCAGAATAAAAAGCTGCAGTCCGGCGCGGTCGCCTTGCAGCGGAACCCAGCTGGTCACCGGATCCTGATTGTTGCGCTGAAATACTTTCACGTCATCCGGAGACAGCGCCGGCGCTTGTCCGCCTTTTCGCGGTTCGACCGTCACCACCATGTGCACCGGCACGTCGCCTGCTTGCGCTGAAGCTTGCGGCGTTGATGCTTGTGGCGTTGGAGCCTGTTGCGTCGAACCTTGCTGCGCGGCATCTTGCGGTGCGGCGGCGGCCTGGTTCGGTGCCGCAGCCAAGCCGATCGCCAGAGCGAAAATCGCTCCCCATCTCGCCGCTCGATTATTGGTTAATTTTCCCGTCTGTATGTTTTGCATTTGTGTCATCCCTTCTCTCACTGCGAGAGTTTCCCGGTGTCGCTGGTCAACTCACCTCCGAACAATTCACCCATTTATGTGACGTACCAATCGGCCATCTCGGATTCATCGACCGGTGTCCGTAACCAGCAGATAATGCGCTCTTTGGCGAAAAACGCTCGTTTCGCGAAATATGGGTCATGCGCAAATCCCGGAAATTCGATGCCTGGCGGGAAAATTCTTGGACCGCGACATGCACAGACGCCCGCGAAAAGGGGATTACGCCCTCGCGCACCGGTCAAGAAAAAGCATCCTTATATAAGGTAGGGAATCCGAGTATCGGCGCTACCGAATATCCGGGGAAGCAATCAACTGGAGATGACAAAATTTCGCCGCACAGTCGTATAATCCGGTTTCTCTAAAGCATTCGGCTCGTCGCCAAAATTGAGGGCTAAAAAATGAACAGTCAACCGCAGCCAGCGCCGTCGGCGGCAACGCGCGATCAGCAAATACGCGCGGCACTGGATCAGCACTGGGCCGCGTCCAATGCCAATGATTCGGAAACCGAGCACCTGATCTATCACGATGACGCGGTGCTGGATTATCCGCAATCCGGCGAACGCACCCGCGGCCGCGCCAACATTCAGAAACAGCGCTCGATTCAGCCGAACCAGAAACGCTTCACCATCCGACGAGTCGTTGGCAGCGGGGACCTGTGGGTCACCGAATATATCCTGAGCTACGATAACAAGCCGTCTTACACCGTGAGCATCATGGAATTCAGCGGCCTGAAGGTCGCGCACGAAACGCAGTATTTCGCGGATCCCTTTTCGGCTCCCGCCTTTCGCGCGTACTTGGTCGAACGCATCCCCGGATCTTGAAGCGCCAGAATTCTTGGAAGTCAAACTGTGTGGGACGGGGCCGCGCTGGAGGCACACTCGCTGCTGGAGGTCACACGAATGGATTGGAAACAGTTGGTCCAGTTGGTGCTGCTGGGTATCGGTGGCTTGGAACAATACGCCATCCTGCTGGTGCGCATTTCGATCGGGCTGTTCTTCGCCATCTCCGGCGCCAACAAATTGTTTACGGCCGGCGCGATCACACCGGTGTACGACACGCTGGTGAAATCCAAAGTCCCGTTCCCGCGCCAGACCGCGTATTTCGTAGCGACCGTCGAGTTCGTTTGCGGATCGCTGCTGGCCGTTGGCCTTCTTTCCAGCTTCGCCTGCGTGGCGCTGTTGATCGATATGACCGTCGCGATCCTGACCAACGCGCTGGCCACCCTGCCCAAAGGCCTTTCGCCGCTGAACTGGCTCGACGATTTTCTCTACCTTCCCGAAGTCCTCTACGTGCTTTTTTTCATCTGGCTGATCTGCTCCGGCCCCGGAAAGTTCAGCGTCGATTACTGGCTCGCTGGCAAACTGCTAGGCTGACCATCGCCGAATCGATTCAAACCTCAAAATAAATTCGCCGCCGAATTACGGGAATTGCTGGGCGGTTTCTAGCCGGCAATTCGCGACGGCCTGACTTCTAGCCTCGCCAGCTTGGTCCATGCCTTACGTATCGAATCGTCGTTACCTCCTGTGACCATCTTCATTTTCGTTTCCGTAATCTCGGACGTGCCCCGCGCTTTTCATCGTGTTTAACACAACTCGAATTTCCGCATTTTGGTAAATGACGCTCCGCAGACACTTTATTTGGCGCAACGAACGGTGACGTAGGTGCTTTACGCGTGGCGGGTGAATTTGGCGTATCGCTGATTCCTTCGTGAATGCCGAAGGAAAGTCGGCACAGATTAAAGCCTAAAGCACCGTAGCGACGTTGCTAACGGTGCGGCCTAGCCGTGTTGGTCGACTGCGCTTCTCGCGGGAGAGGAGATAGTCCTATGAAGAAGTCGGGTAATCGGTTTCTGGTTGCGCTCGCTTTGGGCGTGGTTGTGTTTCTGGCCGCGATGCTGCTGGGCTCGCCGCTTGCGGCCCAGTCCACCTCCGGCAGCATTTCCGGCACGGTCGCGGACGCCTCTGGGTCCGCCGTTCCCGACGCCGCGGTGACGCTGACCAACGAAGGCACCGGTGCCAGTGACACATTCACGACCGGCGCGGACGGATTATATTCTTTCGTCAACCTGAACCCCGGCTCGTACCGCGTGGAAGCGGAGAAATCCGGCTTCAAACATTTCAAGCGCGAGGGCGTCATTGTCCAGGTGGAACAGCGCGTGCCCATCAGCATCACCATGGAAATCGGCGCCATCACCCAGACCGTGGAAGTCACGGGTGAAACGCCGCTGATTACTCCCACCAATACTTCGCTCGGCCAGGTGATTGACGAACGCAAGACCAACGAAATTCCGCTGAATGGCCGCAACGTTTTCAACTTGATCACGCTTTCTCCCGCGGCCGTCGCGCAGGGCGGTTCCGGCGGTTCGCAGGTGGGCCAGAACCCTTTCAGCTGGGGCAATTATCAGGTCGGTGGCTCGTTCGGCAATGAGAGCGCCGAATACATCGACGGACAGCCCGTAAACATCGGCTACATCAACTTGCCGGTGCTGATTCCCGATCAGGATGCGATTTCCGAGTTCAAGGTGCAGTACAACAACCTGGGACCGGAATGGGGCAAATTTTCCGGCGGCATCGTCAACCTGAGCACCAAGGGCGGCACGAATGATTACCACGGCGAAGCCTACGAATATTTGCGCAACAAAGTACTGAATTCGCGGCCCTATTTTGCGGACAACAATCCTCCTTACGTGCAGAACCAGTTCGGCGGCACCTTTGGCGGCAAGGTCATCAAGGACAAAACATTTTTCTTTTTTGCCTATGACGGATACCGCCAGCGCGCGTCGTCGGTTTTCACTACGACCGTGCCCACGGCGGGAGAGCGGAGCGGCGCTTTTCCGGCGGACGTTCCCATTTTCGATCCGCTGAGCGTGAGTACGGCTTGTGTCACCACGGGTTTGGCCGCGAATTGCGGCCGGACGCAGTTCGCGGCCAATACCATCCCCACGGCGTCCATTAGTCCCGCGGCGTTGGTGGAACTGAAATTCATTCCCATGCCGACCAACACCGCCGAAGTGAACAACTTCACGGCGGCCGCGCCCTCGGGAGGCAACACCAACCAATATGTCGCGCGCGTGGACCAGAACATCAACGCCAACCAGCACATTTTTGCCCGCTACAATTTTTTCAACTTGCTGGATTTGCCAACCGATCCTTTTGGCACCGGACTTTGCGCCGATCGCTGCGCGGAGATGTACCAGACCAACGCGGCCGTGATCAACTACAGCTACACGATCAAACCCAATGTGATCTTGAGCCTGAGCGGCAGCGGCACCCGGTTCCACTATCTGCGTTCGCCGACCAATTCTAATTTTGATCTGACCCAATACGGTTGGCCCGCGGCTTACAACACGGAAATTCCGGCCGCCGGCCGCTCGCCGTTCACGCCCTGCTTTTCTCCGCAGGACCCGACCGTGACCTGTTCGCAAGGCCAGAGCTTTATCACCGATCACGACACTCAGGTCGACTTTTCGCCCAGCCTGACCTGGATCAAGGGCCGGCACACCTGGGTGTTCGGCGGTCAGCTCATCGAGACCTACGACAACTACGCCCAGACCAACATCGCCAGCGGCGCTTTCGCTTTCGATGGTAGCTGGACCAACAGCAACGCCGTTTCCGGCGGCACCGGTGGCATTTCCTTCGCCGATTTCCTGCTGGGTTACGGCCTGAACCAATCGTCGGTGTTCAATCACAATTACGGCGAAGCGCAGGTCCCGGCCGAAGTGGCGCAGAAAGAAACCTACCGCGGCTTTTACTTTGGCGATACCTGGAGAGTCACCCAGAAGCTGACCATCAATTACGGTGTCCGGTACGATTTGCCGGGAAATTTCTCGGAGCGCAAAAACCTTTCTACCTATTGGGATCCTTCGGCGGTGAACCGCACGGTCAGTGGCTGCGGGCAGAATCCCGCGACGGGGGATGGGGTTCCCGGGAGCGCGTGCCCCGGCGATATTTTCTTGGTTAAAACCGGCATTAACCCTGGGCGAACCGCCGTACCGTTATACAAAAAAGAATTCATGCCGCGTCTGGGCGTTGCTTACAGTTGGGACCAGAAGACCGTCATCCGCGCAGGTTACGGCATCTTCTTCATCCCGAACTGGGTTTATTTCAACCTGAACCCCAGCAACGATCCCATTAACCTGGCGACGACGCTGTGGGTCGCTTCCACCAATGGCGGAATCACTCCCAGCAGCACATTAACGGCAACCGGCTGCTCGTTCACCGCTGGTGCGCCGAGCGGGACGCTGAATTGCCCGACGAACGGGCCGTTCGGCGCGAACGTCAGTCTTCCGCTTAGCCCTTCGGGCAATCCTTCGGCGTATGACGCCGGTACCAACCCCTTTGTGGCTCCGTACCGCGCCTATTCGCCAGGATATGTGCAGCAATTTAATTTCGGCATACAGCGGGAACTGCCCGGCGGCATCTTCGTCGACGCCGCGTACGCCGGCTCCCGCGGCGTGCATTTGGCCAGTTCCAATAACGTTTCCATCAACAATATTCCCGACTCGTTTTATCAGCAGGCCGAACAACAATCGTTGGCAGGCCAACCGGTCACAATTACTACGGCCATTCCGAATCCGTTCGTGGGGATTACGACTGTAAGCGGGTTAAATCCCACCTCGAACGCGACGATTCTCGCGGGTCAGCTCGACCGTCCCTACCCCGAGTATTCGGGATTGTCCCTGGTCGGCGATGGCTGCTGCAGCAGCAACTACAATTCGTTCCAACTGACGGCCACCAAGCGTTTCGCCGACGGCGGTTCGTTCCTGGCGGCTTACACCAACGCCAAATTGATCAGCAATACCGACACGCTCACCACTTGGTTGGAGACCGGTGTGGGCCAACCTCAAGACTGGAACAACCTGAAGGGAGAGAAGTCGCTCTCTTCGCAGGACGTATCGCAGCGCCTGGTGCTCAGCTACGTTTATGATCTGCCCATTGGTCATGGACGTCGGTATATGTCGAATGCTTCCGGCGTCACAGACAAAATCGTTTCCGGCTGGGGCGTAGACGGCGTTACTACTTTCCAGAAGGGTTTCCCCTTGCCCATCACGTACGGTGCGTCGACCGCTCTGTCCAGCGCGGGCTTCACCCAGAATTTTCAGCTGCGGCCGAATGTTGTGCCGGGGTGCGGCAAGGGCACCTCGCACGACCCATCGTCAGCGGGATTTGCCTGGTTCAACGTGAATTGTTTCGCGCCTCCGGGCGGCACGCTGGCCGCGTCCGCGTGGGCTTTTGGCGACGAGTCACGCGTCGATCCCACCCTTCGTGGGGCAGGTATCAATAACTGGGATCTCGCGCTCTTTAAGACCACCTACTTCGGTCCGGAGAACAAGCTCGGCCTGCAGTTCCGCACCGAGTTCTTCAACACGTTTAATCGCGTGCAGTTCGGCCCACCCAACACTGCTTGCTGCAATAACGTGGGGCTGGGAGCCACCAACAACACCAGCTTCGGAATTGTGAGCAGCCAATTGAATAGCCCACGCCTCATCCAGTTCGCTCTGAAGTTCCTCTTTTAGAGCGTGAGTCGGACGAAAGGTGGAATCCCAACCCCGGCTTCCACCTTTCGTTCACTTAACTTCGAGCTCGCTCGCTGCAAACGACGTACGTGGAAAGCGGCACAAACGAAAAACCCCAGGAGTCAGCGATGAGGCCCGCAGCCACAGAACCGTGCTTCCTATGAGCCTACCGTTCCGATCAGCGTCAAAGCTCCCGTAGTCGCATCGATGCTGTACATCGAGACGGTGTTCGAGCCGAAATTCGTCACATAAACGAACTTGCCGGACGGATGCACGGCGACCGAAGTAGGGAATTGCCCGGCGGCGATCGTTCCTACAGACGTCAACGCTCCGGTCGTGGCGTTGATGGTGTACATGGAAACATTGTTCGAGCCGTTGTTCGTTACGTAGGCGAACTTTCCCGCGGGATCCACGGCCACCGAGTCCGGGTTGGTGCCGGCGCCGATCGTCCCAATCGCGGTGAGGGCCCCCGTGGTGGCGTTGATGCTGTACATCGAGACGGTGTTCGATCCGAAGTTCGCTACATAGGCGAATAGGCCGGCAGGATCCGCTGCTACCGAGACTGGCTGGGCTCCGGCAGCGATCGTTCCTATCGAGGTTAAGGTTCCGGTGGTGGCGTCGAGCGTGTACATGGACACGCTGCCAGCCGGTCCAGAACTCTCATTCTCATTTGTCACATAAACGAACTTGCCCGATGGATCCACGGCCACGGAGTCCGGACCATCTCCGGCGGCGATCGCTCCCATCAACGTCAAGGCCCCGGTCGTGCTGTCGATGGTGTACATCGAGACGTTGTTGGAGCCGCCGAAGCTGCCCGATGGTAGTGCGCCCCCATCGGCCGCATAAGCGAACTTGCCCGATGGATCCACCACCAACGAATTCGGATAATCTCCGCCCGGTCCTCCGGTCCCAGTGGAGGTTAAAGCTCCGGTCGTGGGATTGATCGTGTAGGTTGAGACGTTGCCGAAATCGATGTCCCACTCATCCCCCGAACTCGCCACGTAGACGAACTTGCCGGAAGGATCGACGGTCACCGCGTCGGTAAACTCCTCATCATCGGGCACCGGCGCCGGTGGTCCGATGGACGTCAGGGCTCCGGTGGCGGCATTAATCGTGTACATGGACACGTAGCCGGTGAAACCTCCACCGCAGCCGGCGTCCGCCACATAGGCGAACTTTCCGGCCGAGTCCATGGCGATAGACTGCGGGGCAGCTCCTCCCGCCGATACCATGAAGGTCACCGGGCTCGAGGTACCGCCGTTGGGCGGCGGATTGAAGACGGTGACCGCGACGTTTCCGGCGGTGGCAATGTCACTCGCTGATAGCTGCACGGTGAGCTGGCCGCTCTGGGCGCTGAAGGTGGTCGGCCGGGCGCTGCCGTTCCAGCGCACCACGGAATTGGCTTCAAAGTTTGCGCCCACGACCACCATCTGATTACTTACGGGATAAAGGAACTGTTCTCCGGCGGGAACGCAGTTAGGAGCCAGCAAATCGATGGCCGGCCCGGGGCCAACGTTGCTGGCGATGGTAAACGGGAGCGTATTGGAGGCGCCGCCGCCGGGCGCGGGATTCATCACGTTCACAAACAGCGTGCCGAGCAAGGCGGTATCGACAGCCGGGACGGCCGCAGTCAACTGCGTGGAGCTGACGAAGCTGGTAGCGAGTGCTGACCCCCCGACGTCAACCGTCGAAGCGGCCACGAAATTCGTTCCGCTGACCGTGAGCGTGAGAGCCGCACCGCCGACCGCCGCACTGTTCGGCGAGAGGCCGGTGATGATCGGCACAGGATTCGATTGGATCGGAGGAGGCTGACTCGCACCGCCTCCGCCGCAGGCCGCGTTGCCCAAGGCGCAGAGGAGTAGGAAAACAAGTAAGAGAATTTCGCGCTTCATCGCTGGCCTCGCTTTGTTGCGAAATTGAACTGCACTTGGCCGATTGCTGCCTATCGCGAATCACCAACGTGCGCTGACGGCAGGTAAGAATTTGAAATCATGCGGGGCGGCGCACTTCCGAAATCGTGATCCAATTGGAGACGCCGTCGCTCGCGAACGTTTTTGACCCGTGTTTGCCGATGTGGACCGGACCTGTATCGCCGTCGATCGTGTCTGTCCCAGAGGGACTGACCTTCAGCTTTTCTCCGCCACCCACTTCCGCGACCACCACCTCCTGGCCGCCCGAATACAGCTGGACTGCGGTGCTCGCAATCGTGAATCCAGAAGCAATCGAAGGAAGCACTTGGGTGAAGCCCGGCTGATGGCCATTGCAGCGAATTAAAACGTTGGGCTTGTTGAAACTTTGACTCGCGGTAGCGGGCGGCGCTGGGGGCAACGGAATCACCTGGCGTTGAATTCGGCCCTGAGGTCCAAAATTAAAAGTGCCGCCGCTATTCGTAATGCTCGACTGATCGAATGCGACTTGCGCCGAGCTGCTCAGCGCACCGAAAAGCACCGAGGCGTTTGGCGCGCTACGCACCAGGTTCGGGCCCGTCTGGTTCTGTCCCAACAGGTTGAAGGTGATCTGGCTCCCCTGGCTTTGCTGAACCAGCGGTTTAGGATTCGGAACGCTCGCGGTCGGCATCCCGCAGAGGCAGTTCTGCAATAAGAACAGGACCGTATGGGGTCCAACGTCAAACATCGCCACGTCACCTTGGTTCACCAGTTGCGTGTTCCCGCAATCGTCCCGCATGCCGATCTGCACCTGGTCGCTGTTGACAAAATCGGAGACGGGTGAAGGATCGGGCGCCGCGGCCATGTTGACGATGGTGATCTGGCCGCCGATCATGCGCAGGTCGGTGAACTGGGCGCGTCTCTGAATGACTACCGTGGTTCGCGGTACGCCGGAACGCGGCCCGAATCCAGCCCACATCACGTCCTTCATGGGCCACTGTCCGGCCGGGATCTGGCAACCCGCCGGCGTGGGCGGAACCACGAGTGAATCGTCGAACTCGATAATCTTGCGCCCCTGCACGCCGTTCATGACGTTTATCAGCGCCTGCCAATCGTTGAAGACGAAGCCGCCCGAAGGTCCCCCGGGCCGGTAGACGAAGAGGTTTCCGGTCATCGTACGTCCTCGCGAGTGAGATTTAGTCTGGGACTCGCCAGAGTTTCGCTGTGTTTAGCGGCCAGTCTTGTGACGCGCATGCTGCACACTGGCGCGGGGCGACTTTGGGCGCAATGGCGCGGGCGTGGCTTATGTCTGATTTACTTCTGATCGTGCAGCTCACTGAATGGAGGAGGGTTGCAGGGACACGGCGGGCGGCGCGCCGGATTTTTAAGACTTACGTAATTCGTAAGAGGTGATAGAGTAACCGGCAACTGGAAGCCTGATATGGAAGCTGCTGCCCGCAACCCCAGGATACGCTTCGGTGCGTTCGAAGTGGATTTGCGTTCGGGCGAGCTCCACAAGCACGGCATCCGCATCAAGTTGCAGGACCAACCCTTCCAAGTCCTGGTTCTCTTGCTGGAACATTCCGGCGAGCTGGTCACCCGCGAAGAACTCCAGCGCAAGCTTTGGCCCGCCGACACTTTCGTCGACTTCGATACCAGCCTGAACAGCGCCATCAAGAAATTGCGGGACGCGTTGGCCGATTCCGCCGAGGAACCTCGTTACATCGAGACCGTCCCGCGCCGGGGCTACCGCTTCATCGCTCAAGTCGAAAATGCTCCGAAGCCCACTCTGGCTGTGATGGAAAAACCGCTCGCGCCGGTTCTTCCTCCCGCATCGTCGCCTGGATTTTGGAATAAACGCCGCGCCTTCGTGGCGGCCGGCGCCGCCATTTTGCTGATTGTCGGAACGTTTGCTTCCTGGCGCATCTTTTTCGCGAAGCCAGTGCTGACCGGAACCGACGTCATCCTGCTGGCCAGCTTTGTGAACAAAACCGGCGACCCCATCTTCGACAATTCTCTGGACAAAGCGCTCCAGATCAAACTCACCGAGTCTCCTTTCCTCAGCGTGCTGCCCGAAGGCAGCGTCCGCGAAACCTTGCGGACCATGCGCCGTGATCCCAGCGAGCCCCTGACCCGGGACGTGGGTATCGAAATCTGCAAACGCCAGGGATTGAAAGCCGTAGTGGTGCCGGAGATCGCCGCGGTCGGCAGCAAATACCTGATCACCCTGGAAGCCATCGATGCGCGGAGTCAAAAGCCCATCGCACGCCAGCAAGTGGAGGCGAATTCCAAGGAGCAGGTCATCGCCGCGCTGGGCCAAGCGGGCTCGCAGTTGCGCAAGCAACTGGGCGAAAGCCTGGGTTCTCTCGAGCAGCATGATGCGCCGCTCGATCTGGCCACGACCGGCTCACTCGAGGCTTTGCAAGCCTACCGCACCGGTTTGGCGCCGCTGCGAGCCGGAAAGTCCCAGGAAGCCATTCCTTTATTTGAACGAGCCGTCGAGCTCGATCCCCGGTTCTGTTCCGCCTACGTCATGCTCGGCAGCGCCTATCACGGCGTTGGCGACGACCAAGCGTCGAGAAAGAATTTTGCGCGGGCCTTCGAGCTCAAGGATGGCCGTCTCACCCAGGAAGAAAATTTTCTGGTTACCGCCACGTATTACTGGAACATTACTGGCAATCTGGAAAAGGAAAATGCCGTTTTGGTTTTGTACCAGCAAGCGTACCCGCGCAGCGTCGCGGCCGCCAACTTGTTGGGAATCAATTATTCGATGCTGGGCCGGAACGAAGAATCGCTGCAACAATTCAGCTGGGCGCTGGAACACTCCCCGGTGCCCTCCGCTTTTTACTACTCCAACACCAGCCAGGCGTACATGTCCCTGGACCGGCTGGACGACGCCAAAAAATTACTGGATGAATGGCGGCAGAAGGGACCATTCTTTTCTTATCAAGTCGATATGCGCTACCGCATCGCTTTTTTCGAAAACGACACCGCCACCATGGAACGGCTGGCCCGCGAAACTCCGGCCGACGACACTAGCTTGTTGCAATTGCAAATGCAGTTCGCCTTCCTGCGCGGCGACCTCAAAAAATTTCGCGCCACGAGTGAATCGTTGGTGAACCTGGAGACCAGCGCGAAGCAAACGGAAAACGTCGCGGATGAGCTGGCGGCGCGCGGCCAGCTCGAATCCTTTCTGGGAAACTCCGCCCTGGCGCGCAGCTTCTGCCGCCATGCCGGCGAGGCGGGTTCCGACAGCGAGACCACACTCTGGCGTTGCGGCGACGCGCTGGCCGCGGCCGGCGAAGGCGCGCGGGCCGAGGCCTTGGCTGCGAAGCTGGATCGGATGCATCCGGAGAATACGATTGACCAGAAAGTGCACGTGCCGCTGATTCGTTCGATCATTGAGCGCGAGCGAGGAAATCCCGCCAAGGCCGCGGATTTGCTGGCCCAAGCCGAGCCCATCGGATACACCCTGGACATTCGGTACCAACGAGGACTGGCCTATCTGGCCGCCGGCGAGCCCGCCAAGGCCGCCGCCGAATTCGAGAAACTCCTCGCTCATCGGGGTTCGGGTTGGTGGCCAGTGTATGCTCCGCTCTGCCAGCTTGGTTTGGGCCGGGCCTATGCGATGCAAGGGGACCGCGAGAAAAGCCGCCAAGCCTACGACGAATTCTTCACCACCTGGAAAGATGCGGACCCGAATCTTCTGATGCTGCGTCAGGCCAAAACCGAATACCAGAAACTCGTTTCCGCATCGACCTCCCTCCCGGTAGTGGCCCAAAAGTGAGAGCCGGTCGCTGCCGACTGCGGTGATGTAGTTCTCCGCGGCTGATGCCTGAGCAACACGCTCAGCGAAAAATATCGGATCACATCGCCAGCGACCAGCTTGTCCTGTTCCAGGGGTATAATCGCGCCGCCGATGTCCCTTCCTTTAGGTACAAGACTTGGTCCGTTCGAAATTCTCACTCCGCTGGGCGCTGGCGGCATGGGCGAGGTGTACCGCGCGTGGGACACGCGCCTCGAACGCACCGTGGCCATCAAAGTGTTGCCCGAGCGCTTATCGCAAAAACCGGAACAGCGCCAGCGCCTGGAAAATGAAGCGCGGGCGATCTCCAAGCTCACTCATCCGAATATCTGCACCCTGCATGACATCAGCCATCATGAAGGTCGCGATTTTCTGGTGCTCGAATTGGTCGAAGGCAAAACCCTGCGCGAATTGCTGACCGCCGGCACCCTTCCGATGCGCCGCGTCGTTCCCATCGCCGTGCAAGTGGCCGAAGGCCTGGCCCGCGCGCACGAACTGGGCATCGTGCATCGCGATCTAAAGCCGGACAATTTGATGGTCTCCGGCGACACCGTGAAAATTCTCGATTTCGGTTTGGCCAAACTTGGCCTCGATACGCCGGAACCGGACGAAACGCTGAACGGCGAAGACACGCGCGAGTTCCAGACTCGGCCCGGAACAATTCTCGGCACGCTCGGATACATGTCTCCGGAGCAGGCCAGCGGATCGACCGCACTCGACTTCCGCTCCGACCAGTTCTCCTTTGGTTTGGTGCTGTTCGAAATGCTCACCGGCAAGCGGCCGTTTCGACGCGCGTCGGTCGCCGAGACCCTGGCGGCCACGATCCACGATCACGCCGAACCGATCAGCTCGCTGAATCCCGAGGCGCCTCCGCCGTTGTGCTGGGTGGTGGAACGCTGCCTGGCCAAGGAGCCGGAGAAACGCTACTTCTCCACCCTGGATCTGGCGCGCGACCTGGTGGCCATTCGCGACCGGCTTTCGGATTTGCAGCCCAATCGCGGCGAGATTCGTCCCAGTAATTTGCCGGCGCCGGGCTCGGCGTTCGTCGGCCGCGATACAGAATTGGCGGCGGCCAAAACATTGCTATTGCGAGACGAGGTGCGCCTCGTCACTGCGACCGGACCGGGCGGAATCGGAAAATCGCGCCTGGCTCTGGAAGTCGCGCGCCAGGTGAACGAAGCATTTCCCGGCGGAGTTTATTTCGTTCCGCTCGCGGCGGTGAAAGATCCTGGTTTGCTGGCTCTTGCGATCGTGCAGGCGCTGCAAATCCGGGAGACGGCGAATCAAAGTCCGCTCGAAATCCTGCGCGAATATTTGCAGAATTCCTTGAACGCTCCCGCGCTGCTGCTGATCGATAACTTCGAGCACATGGTGGAAGCGGCGCCGGCGCTGGCGGAGTTATTGGCGGTCGCGCCCAAACTCAAATTGCTGGTGACCAGCCGGGCCGCGTTGCACGTGCGTGACGAGCACGAATTTCCCGTGCCGCCGCTGGCCTTGCCGGATAATCGCGCGAAACCTTCGCTGGAGATTTTGGCGCAATGTTCGGCCATCGCGCTGTTCGTCCAACGCGCCGCGGCCGTAAAACCGAATTTTGCGCTCACCGAAGAAAACGCTCCGATCATCGCCGAAATTTGTTTGCGGCTCGATGGTCTGCCGCTGGCCATTGAACTTGCCGCGGCCCGCATCAAGCTGCTCTCGCCCGCGGCCATGCGCTCGCGGCTGGCCAGCAGTCTGCAGCTTTTGACCGGAGGCGCGCGCGACCTGCCCGCGCGGCAACAAACTCTGCGCCAGGCGATCGACTGGAGCTACGACCTGCTGAGCGAACCGGAGCAGCGACTGTTCCGCCGGCTTTCCGTTTTCCTGGGCGGCTGCACGCTGGAAGCCGTGGAATCGGTCTGCGACACCAAACAAGATCTGGGTGTGGACGTGCTCGACGGCATGTCCTCGATGGTCGATAAAAGTCTGGCGCGGCAGATCGAGCAAGCCGACGGCGAACCGCGTTTCGTCATGCTCGAAACCATCAGCGAATATGCCCGCGGAAAAATAGCCGAGAGCGGGGAAGAAGCCGCGACCCGGCGCTCGCACGCCGCGTATTGTCTGGTGCTGGCCGAAGAATCCGGCGCCGAGGACACCGCCGAGAATCAGGCCGGATGGGTGGATCGGCTCGAAATCGAATCGCAAAATCTTCGCGCCGCGCTGGAGTGGCTGATCGAAACCGGCCATGCCGAGTGGGGACTGCGCCTGGGCGTGGCGCTCTTTCGTTTTTGGGAGCGGCACGAACGCCTGACCGAAGCCCGTGACTGGCTCGCAAAACTTTTGAAAATGCCGGGCGCGGCGGCGCCCTCCAGCTTGCGGGTGCGCGCGCTTTTCAGCGCGGGAGTGCTGGCCTCGGAGCAGCGCGACTATCCGGTAGCCATGGAGCTTCTGACCAAAAGCGTGGAGCTCGCTCGGCAATTGCAAGATCCGCGCACCCTGGCCGTCTCGCTCAACGCGCTCGCGGTCGTCTCTCGCGAACAAGGCGACCTGGCCGCGGCCCGCGCGCTCTTCGAAGAAAGTCTGGTGTACTGGAAACAATTGGAGGACGCGCAGGCGGTGGCTCGCGGGCTCAGCAACCTCGCCGGCATCGCCAATTTGCAGCAAGACTACCAGCGTGCGCGCTCACTCTACGAGGAATCGCTGGCCATCTTTCGCGAACTGGGCGATCGAACCGGTCAGGCCTGGGCGCTGAACCATCAAGGAGACGTCGCGCGCGATCAAGGCGACTCCGCCGCCGCGCGTTCATTGTACGAGCAGAGCCTCGCGGATTTTCGCGAACTCGGCGACCGCTGGGGCGTGGCCGGCTCGCTGGCCGATTTGGGGAACCTGGCGCGCGAGCAGCACGATTACCGCACCGCGGACGCGCAGTATCGCGAGAGCCTGGAACTTTTTCAGGAACTCGAGCACAAACGGGGAATCGCCAGGCTGCTGGAATCCTTCGCCTGCTCGGCCGCCGCGCAATCCCAACCGGAGCGCGGCTTGCGACTGGCCGGCGCAGCGGCAGCGCTTCGCCAAAGTATCGGCGCGCCGCCGACCTCCGAAGAGCAGGCCAAATTCGAACGCGGTCTGGAGCCGGCGCGGAAAGGATTGAGCACCACCGCCGGCCGAACTGCGTGGCTGGAAGGCTGGGTCACACCTGTAGAGAGAGCAATCGAGGACGTGTCGCGAAAATCTTCTTAAGATTTCTATTCGGCAGTACTGGGATCGATCAAGCGACGCACGGCGGAAATGCGATTAGCGGGGAAGCCGCCTTTTTTCGCGTGCTCGCGAATCAGCGTTTCGTTGGGCGCGAGGTAAACACAGTACAACTTGTCGCCGGTGACGTAGCTTTGCAGCCACTGAATTTCCGGGCCCAATTCCTTCAGCACCGCGACGGATGTTCGCGCCGCTTCCCGAATTTCGGCATCCGACATGTTTCCGATGCCGGGTATTTCTCGCTCGATGACGAATTTCGGCATATGATAGCCTCCGTTTTACGGAATCCTAACACGAAGGCACTCCATCTATACATATACTGGCCGCCGAATTGAGCGGTCGAGTTGAAAAAGTGATTTCGAGGTCGACATGGATCTGAAGTCGGTGCAAAAACCTCTGAAGGATCAATACCGGGCGGACCCGGACGCGTCGCAAATCACGCTGAAGGCGCGCGGCGGCCAGACCGAAACTCCCATCGCGTGTTCGGTGGCCATCGGCCGCGCCATTTACAACGCCCAGGCTCACGCCGGAGTGGGCGGCGCCGGTACCGGCGCCTGCTCGGGAGACATGCTGCTCGGCGCGATGTCCGCCTGCGCCCAAATCACCTGCCAGATGGTGGCGACGTCGATGGGCATTCCGGTCGAACGCATCGAGGTAACGGTAGAAGGGGACTTGGACCTGCGCGGCACTCTGGGTATTTCCAAGGATGTGCCGGTCGGCTTCGAGCGCCTGCGCGTCCGCTTCGACCTCACCGCGCCCAACGCCACGCCCGAACAGTTACGCGCCCTGCGCGAAAAAACCGAACAATACTGCGTCGTGATGCAAACCTTGACCCAGCCCCCGCCGCTGCAAACGGATTGGGTCATCGCGAAATAATCATCCGCGCACGACCAATTCCTCCTGACACGCCGGGCAGTAATTTTGTAGCTGCGCTCCGCGCTGATCGTCCGCGTCGAGCCTTTTTTTTCGTAGCGCAGCCGACCAATCGTCCGGCTCTGCCGCAAACCGATCAAGTCGCCTCGCCCCGCCTTTGGCCGTCATCCAGAGGAGCGCCTTTTGCGACGAAGGACCTCTCTTCGATGTCTGCTGCGCGAGAATTACCAAAATTTGCCGGAAGAACTTGTCGAATTCCGCTCCCGCCATTCGTCGTTATAGTGAGGGCAGGGAATTGGCTCGCGCAGGTGTCCGAATTCGCGACAGGGCATCCTGAAAACGAGCAAAGTGGAAGAAACGCCACATACTAAGTAACGTGCGCTGTGATGTTTACCGTTGGCACGCGCAATGCTATCGTCACCTTCAAGTTGGGGAGGGAAGAACAATGTCGTTTCTGCGTGATTTGCGAGTTGCTTTCCATTCGCTCAGCCGCACCAAGGGTCTCGCCGCAATCGTCATCCTGACGCTGGCTCTGGGCATCGGCGCGAACGCGGCCATCTTCACGCTGGTGCGCGGCGTGCTGCTCAAACCCCTCGTGAATCGCGGCGAAAACCGGTTGATCTACATCCGCCAGAGTGCTCCCGGCCTGCGTGAAGAAAACACGACGTTCTCCGTCCCCGAACTGAGAGACCTCGAAGGCAGCGTGCACTCGGTCGCCGAATACGGCGAATTCTCCAGCATGCCGTTCACTATGATCGGCCTCGGTCAGCCCCGCAGTGTGGTCGGCGGCGTGGTCAGCGGTTCCTACTTCGAGGTAATGGGCCTGCGCCCCATCCTCGGCCGGCTGATTACCCCCCAGGACGACGGCCCGAAGGCCGCCGGCGTCATCGTTCTTACTCATCGCTTCTGGTCCACCGTCTATGGCAAAGATCCTACGGTCATCGGCAAAACGGTTCGGCTCGGCAGCATCGGCGATCGCACCGGCACGGTGATCGGCGTCCTCGAACCCAGCGTCCCGTACCCGCAAGACACGGAAATCATCGCCAACCTGGTGATGAGCCCGCATCACCTTTCCGCGACCATGGTCACCGGCCGGGTCCATCGCATGACCGAACTTTTCGGCCGCCTCGCGCCCGGCGCCACGCTCGATCAGGCCCGCAACGAATTTCGCACCGCTTACGCCAACATGACCAAGGACCATGCGGACGCTTATCCGGCGGACAGCCAGTTCAGCATTAACGCCAAGATGCTGCGCGACGAGATTACCTCCGGCGCGCGAACTGTTTTGCTGGTGCTGCTTGCCGCCTCCGCCCTGGTTTTCATCATCGCCTGCTCCAACGTGGCCAATCTGATTCTGGCGCGCACCGTTCGCCGCGAAGGCGAGCTCGCGCTGCGTGCGGCACTCGGTGCCAGTGGCGGCGCGCTTCGCCGTATGTTGCTGGCGGAGAGCTTGCTGCTCTGTGGCGCTGGCGCCGCGTTGGGTGTGCTGATCGCGCAGCCGTTGGTCACGATCCTCGCGCGCTACGCGTCTCGTTTTTCAGTGCGTGCGCTGGATCTCACCGTCGATTCCGGCATGCTCTGGATCGGAGCCGCGCTCGCGGTCGTCTCCGCCGTGGTTTTAGCTTTTGTCCCGCGCCTGCCGTCGGCAGATGCGAACAACGGCCTGAATGTCGCGGGCGGTGGCACCCGCGTGACCAGCAGCGCCAGCCGCCGCCAGCGCATTTTCGCCGTCACCCAAATCGCTGCGTCGTTCGTGCTGCTCGCGGGCGCCAGCGCTTTGGTCGCCACGCTGCTCGCGCTGCAGGCGGTGCGCCCGGGCCTCGACACTCGCCAGGTTCTCGCGCTGGACGTTCCGGCCATGTCCTACGGCAAGACCGACCAGCAGGTCGTCGATTTTTACAAAGAAACCTTGCGGCGCATCAATGAACTGCCCGGCGTCAGCGGCACCGCCTTCTCGGCGACCGCTCCCTGGCGCGACACCGAAATCTTCGGCGTCGGCTTGCAATACTCCGGCGACGGCCACGTGCACGGCAACGACGACCCGCGCGCACTTTGGCGCACGGTTTCCCCGGACTTTTTCCGAGCCGTTGGAGCGCCCATCCTCGCGGGCCGCGATTTCAATGATCTCGACGACAACACCAAAGAACCCGTCGTCATCGTCAGTGAAACTTTGGCGCAGCGCATGTTCCCGGGGCAGGATGCGGTCGGGCGGCATGTGTACTGGACCGATCCCATCCTGGCCTACTTCGACGGCACCGACACCGAAAAAGCTCGAACCGCCTCGCCGCACCGCATCATCGGCGTCGTGCCCGATGTGGACGACCTGCACATCGTCCCGGAGCCTTCGCCCACGGTTTACAGCACGTTCGCCGACGGGCCCCTCTTTGGCGGCCACCTGTTCATCCACACCACCGGAAATCCTTACGCGCTGGTGGCGCCGGTCACGAAAATTATTCGCGGAATGTCCGCGGATCAACCGGTCGAACACCCGGCCACGCTCGAAGACATCCGCGCCAAAGTTCTGGCGCCCGATCGTTTGAACTCGCTGGTGTTTGGCGTTTTTGCCGGCGTCGCGCTGGCCATTGCGGTGGTGGGCGTCGCGGGCGTGCTGGCGTTTTCGGTCAGCTCGCGCACGCGCGAATTCGGCATCCGTCTCGCGCTCGGCTCGCAGCCTGAAAGTATTCTCAAGACGGTGGTCACCGAGGGAGCGATCATGGCCACCGCCGGCGTGGTCGCCGGCGGCTTATTCGGATTCGCCGCCGCGCGTTTGGCCGCCTCCTATTTCAGCGACCTGAAAATGCCCGGCACCGGACCCGTAGTCATCTCCGCGATTGTGCTGCTCACCGCCGCGGTGATCGCCTCATTCCTGCCAGCCGCGCGCGCCGCGCGCGTCGACGTCATCCAGGCCCTGCGCTCGGAGTAACCGCACGCCCGACGGCGCGCGGTAAGGTGCGTTGCATGATCTTCAAGATACTGGGCGGGATCGTTTTAGTGCTGGTTGTGCTCGGCGTTCTCGCCTTGGAAGTCCGCACCACGGGTTCCTACGAACGCACATTCAATGCTTCCAACGAACAGGTCTGGCGCGTGTGGAACGATCCGGATTCGATCAAACAGTGGTGGGGGCCGACGGGCTACACCGCCCCAACCATCAGCAATGACCTTCGAGTCGGCGGGACGTTTCTCTGGGCCATGAAGTCACCAAAAGGAGAGATGTTCTGGAACACCGGGGTGTATCAGGAAGTGGTTCCCAACAGCAGGATCGTTTCTACCATCTCGTTCGCCGATGAGACCGGTAAAGCCCTACCTGGCTCGAAGGCGCCAGTTCCGGGCCGTTGGCCGGATGCGATCACGGTCACTACGGAATTTAGGGAGTCGAACGGAAAGACCAAGGTCACCGTTAAAGAAGTAGGGATGCCGCTGCTCGTGATGATCCTGTCCAGGGTCGCCTGGGATCAACAGTTCGACAAGATTGCAGGTTTACTTGGTGGCACGACCGGCTCTCTTCAAACCCCAACCAACACACTCCGCGAAGCCGCGCAAAATAACTCCCGAGAAACGCGCCAACTGCAAAAGTGAAGTCCTACTTCGGTATTTCCGATAATCCGGGTGGATTGAATAGGCGAATGCAACACTGGCTCGTGGCAGCTGGTCGATTGCAAAGAACCGGATTTCGAGATCGGGTCTGCTCCTGCGGTCGGCGGCGAATAGCCGGTGAAAATCCAATTGTCTCTTAGAATTTACATTCTTGCTGTTGACATCAAATCTCCACCGGTGTATTTGGATGGACAGCGTTTATAGGTCGCATAACCGGAACTTATCGGTATATCCACGCCTGAACATTCGAAAGATTCTACGGAGCTAAGCCTATGTCCCTCGACACGACTTTGACGCGCATCAGCGTTCGCCTTTGCCTCTGGTTCGTAGTTCTAGCGCTGCTGTTAGGCCCGGTGGTCGCGAGCGCTCCTGCGCAGGGGACGAACATGGGTCCCGAAGACGAGTCCAAGGAAATTTCAGTGACGGTGTGGTTGAATTTGCACAACAAAGCCGCTTTGGATTCTTTGGTCCAGCAAATGTACGACCAGAATTCTCCGAACTATCATCACTGGCTGAACATGGAACAGTACAAAACCCAATTCGCTCCGACCGCAAAAGACGCCGCGGTGGTCCGCGATTTCTTGGCCTCCCACAATATGAAAGTCAGCGTGATCGACCAAAATAACCACTTTGTCGTGGCCCAAAGCAGCGTGGGCGACGCGCAGAAGGCGTTCAACGTGCGGCTGAACCGCATGATGTTGAACGGCGTGGTCCACCGGGTCAGCACGTCGGAAGCTAAGGTGGAGGGTGCGGCCGCCCCGCTCGTGGCGGTGGTGCAGGGTTTGAGCGATCTGGAATATGCCACGAACGTAAGCCTGGCCGCCAATCCTGCCACCAAAAAGCCTTACGCCGGAGTCTCCACCTCATCGGCCGGAGCCGATGGACTTTTCTTCAGCGGCCAATGCCTGTTCGCTCCCCAGTCGGTGAACTTCAACACCGCTGGAACTTTCCCCTCCGCGTCCTATTTCGGCAATCGTTATGGGGCACCCATCACCAATACCGCCGACGGCACTTTGCCGCCTTGTGGCTACGATCCGGCCGAGCTGCAAACCGCGTACGGACTGACCCCGCTCTACAACAAGGGATTGACCGGCGCCGGCCAGACCATCGTGATCGTCGATGCCTTTGGCTCCAACACCATTTTGCCGGACGCGAATCTTTTCTCCCAATTGAACTCGCTTCCCTTACTCACGCCGTCGAATTTCCAGATCATTGACTCGGCCGGTCCGGGCACCGCCACCTGCACCGCCACCAACGGGTGCGAAGCAGGGAATTGGCAATTCGAAACCTCGCTCGACGTTGAATGGGCGCACTCCATAGCTCCCGGCGCCAAAATCGTTCTGGTGCTGGGCCCGAATAACGGCCTTTCAAGCCTCGACGCTGCAAACTTGTTTGCGATCGAGAATGGACTTGGCAATGTGATCTCGAATAGTTTCGGGACCACTGAGGTGAGCCTTTTGGACGGTGACCCCGCGGAGCTCGTAGTGGAAAACAGCATTTCTGAGCTCGCTGCGTCGTTGGGCATTTCTCAGCACGTTTCCAGCGGAGATTCCGGCGACAGCCTGGCCCTCGATAACGCTGCCTTCGGCATCAACTCCGTGTCGGTCAACGCGAACGCGGATTCTCCCTTCGTCACCGGCGTCGGCGGCACCAGCACTTTCCTGGACTCCAAAAACAACATCGAATTGCAAACCGGTTGGGGCACCAACATTACGGCGATTGCCTTCGGAACCGCTGCTCCGCCCCCGCCGTTGGTCCCGACCGTGCCCTTGGGATTTCAGGGAGGAGCAGGAGGGGGAACCAGCGCTTTCTACGCTAAGCCGGCATTTCAAGACCGGCTGCCAGGCAAGTTCCGCCTGGTGCCGGACATTTCCATGAACGCGGATCCGCAGACCGGCGTCGAGCTTATCCTCACGCCCGATGGGAATCTTGCTGACGGGACGTTCGTCTTCGTGGCCGGCGGCACGAGCCTAGCGGCCCCGATGTTCTCCGGCGTCTGGGCGATCGCCAACCAGCAGAGCGCGGCGGAAGGCGGACACTCGCTGGGACAAGCTGCGCCGCTGCTGTATCAACTTTCGAACGGCGCCATCACCGACGTAAACGTGAATCCGCTCGATACTTTATTGGATGTCTCCGGATTTATTTTCAACCCGCCGACCGCGCCGGTCAGTTTCCAAAGCGCGCCGGCACTGGCGCAGCCTTTGGAAAACACCAGGTTCTTTGTAAGCGCGTTATACCAACCCGCTTCCACGGAATGGCTCGTGCTTACGTTCGGCACCGATTCATCTCTATTTACTGCGCCCGGGTGGGACAATGTCACCGGTCTGGGAACGCCCAATGGCGAGCGCTTTATCAATGAAGTACTAGAAGTAGCTCGGCATCGCTAAGAGCGAGGCGTCCGGTCAAGGCACACTTACAAATTCGGCTGAACGAGTAGGCTTGCATTGACTTTGGGTTCCGCGCCGGGCTCACGCGCGCTTGATCCAGCTAATCATTTAGCGAGATCGCGCTGGACGTCGTTTGCGCGACTGGGGCCGCAGCTCTTCCGTATATTCCCGCAGATGGGCCAGCCTCCACGGTATCGCCGAGCTAACCCGAACCAGGCGATTTCCGCCCAGCCGCCGGAAACAGCGCGTGCGGACGCTCGTCGAGCTCTTCACCTTTCCCAAGAGGTAAACCAACCTGATTCCGAATTGAGGCGCTCCCGCTTCAGAACGCTGCGAAGCATGCAAAGGTTTGCACATTCCAGTTCGATAATCGGATACATCTGCGCCAATCGTTCGGTCCCGCCCCGCCGCTCCAAATAATTTTATTTTCATCGTGATACTTCAGCGCTGGCACTCACATACAAGTGAAGCTTTTCAAGCCAAGTTCCAGCACTTCGGAAAACATCTGTCCCTCGGTTATTTTGCGAGTGGCTAGGATTGCGCCCGGACCACCGCCAGTAATAGGCGTACGAGTACAAGCCAGCTACCTAATTAATGTTTGCTCGCTTGGAATGTGCAGCCAATTGAGCTTCAACGCACGCACCAAAATGCCGCGCCCCGCGCCGGGGAATCGTAAGGGCTCTAATTCAGGAGAATTATGCGAAGAATGATTCTGCCGCTCCTGCTGGTGGTTGGCTCGCTGCTCTCGTTCGCGCCGCTTTCGAGCGCGCAGGATGCTGCGCCGTCAGTGGCGCTGACCAGTCCGCAGGTTGGCGTGTTTGGTACCAGGCTGCGCGCCGCCAAGAAAATGAGGTAGCAACAAAGACTGCCTTCCGCGCTTAGTTTGCGCTATCAGTGACGCAGTATGCGCTCGCACCTCCGTAGCCCCGTGACGTGAGTTCCTCGCGTAAACGCGCTCACCGAAAGTTATGCAGCGGGAAATTTCGACCAGCGGTTCACTCCCTTTAAACTCGCAGCCCTTGATTCGAACAGGTTCCGATCAGGGCACACGGGGCACGGTTCGATCCAGGTTGTGCTCGAGAGCCGCATCAGAAAAGTGCAGCGTCTCACCGCTATTTGACGGCGTCACTGTGATGCGAATGCATTTGAAGGCCGGCTGATTACTCTTGGCGGCGACGCTGCGGATCGGCACCAGGACATTGGTCTCCGGGTAGTACGTCGCGGCGCTGCGGCGGGCGATCGCGTAAGGAACGATGGCGAAGCGCGGCGCTGTCCGAATCTCTCCTTCAAAGTGGCTATAAATGTCCACGATCTGACCCGCCTTGAGTTTCCTCTCCTCCATATCGAGCGGATTTAGGAACAAAACCCGGCGGCCGTCGAAGACTCCCCGATAGCGGTCGTTCAATCCGTAGATCGTGGAGTTGAACTGATCATGGCTGCGGATCGTGGTTAAAAGAAATTCGTCGGGCTGCAAGTCATGCTTCGGAATCGGGCACACGCTAAGTTTGGCCTTGCCAGAACTTGTTTTGAAAATGCGGTGCTTGGCGGCGTTGGGCAGATAGAAAAATTTCTCGCTCGCCAGGCGCGCGTTGAAGTTTTCGAATCCTGGGATGACCCGGGAAATTGCGTCTCGGATCAGGTTGTAATCGTTCGCCAAACCCAGCCAGTTGGTATTCGTCCGCGCTCCCAGCGTGGCGTGCGCCAGATTGGCAATGATCGCTACGTCGCTCATCAGCTCCGGGGAAGCCGGCGGCCGAAAACCTTCCGAAGGATCGATAATGCCCATCGAGTCTTCGACGGTCAGGAATTGTTTGCCGGACTCTTGCAGGTCCGCTTCGCTCCGCCCCAGGCACGGCAGGATCAACGCTCGCTCCCCGGTAATCAGGTGCGAGCGGTTTAACTTGGTTGAGACATGCACCGTGAGCTTGCAGCGTTGCATGGCATGCGCGCTGTACACCGTGTCCGGCACATTAGAAAGGAAGTTGCCGCTGATGGCAAAAAATACTTTTACGTCTCCGTCGAACATCGCGTGCAACGCTTCGACCGCGTCGTAGCCCGATTTTTGCGGCGGTTCAAACTTAAACTCCTTTTTCAAAGCGTCGAGAAAAGCCTTGGGCGGACGCTCCCAGATTCCCATGGTGCGGTCGCCCTGCACGTTGGAGTGGCCGCGCACGCAGACCGTGCCCGCGCCGGGGCGCCCGATGTTGCCGCCGACCAGCAGCAGATTCACAATCATCGCGACATTGTCGACGCCGTTGCGCTGCTGGGTCACGCCCAGGCACCAGGCAATGATGGTTTTCTTCGACGCTGCGTACATCTCCGCGGCGGTGTTAATTTGGTTTCGCGTCAATCCACTTTCTTCTTCGATTTCTTCCCAGCTCGCGGCTTCGATGTCCGCCTTCAGCGCCTCGAAACCTTCGGTGAAGGACTGGATGAATTCATGATCAATCGCCGACGGCCGTCCGTCCCGCTCCCGCTCGAATAGTTCCTTCAGGATGCCCTTGATGGCGGCGACATCGCCATTGACTCGCACCGGAAGATACAAATCCGCCAGCGCCTGCCCGTGGCCCAGCAGCGCGATAGGCAGCTTCAGCGGATTCGAGTAATCCTGCGGGTTCGGATTCGTCACTCGCATCAGGCTGACTTCGGGCAGGGGATTCACCGCGATAATCTTGGCGCCCTGGTCCTTCGCTTTCTGCAGGGAAGTCAGCATGCGCGGGTGGTTGGTGCCTGGATTGTTGCCGAAAATAAAGATGAGCTCGGAGCTCTCCATATCTTCGATCGTTGCCGCGCCCTTGCCCACGCCCAGCGTCTCCACCATGGATACGCCCGAAGATTCGTGGCACATGTTAGAGCAATCCGGCAGGTTGTTGGTCCCCAGCTGGCGGGCGAACAACTGCAGCAGAAACGCGGGCTCGTTGGTTGTCTTGCCGGAGGTGTAGAAGCAGGATTGATCCGGCGAATCGAGACGATTGAGCTCGTCCGCCATCATAGCGAAGGCCTCGGGCCAGGTGATCGGCTGGTAGTGCGTCGCGTTCGCCGGCCGGACCATCGGCGTGGTCAGACGGCCCTGCTGGTTCAGCCAGTAGTCGGACTGCGCGGCCAGCTCCGTTATGGAATGCTGCGCGAAGAATTCCGGCATGACGCGCTTTTTGGTCGATTCGTCCGAGACCGCTTTGGCGCCGTTTTCGCAAAACTCAAAAATCTTGCGCTTCTTGTCCGGGCTCGGCCAAGCGCAGCTCTGGCAATCAAACCCGTTCACCTGATTAATCTTCACAAACGCTTCCGACGCTCGAATCGGACCCATATCTCCAATGCCGTAGAGCATGGTGTTCCAGATGGCGGGGATCCCGGCCGCCTCTTCCGAGGCGCGGCCCACCCTGACGTTGCCCAGCGTGCGAGGGTTTTGGGCCTGCAGCGACGTAGGACTATTCGGATCCAGCTTCGCCCTCCGTTCCACGCCGTCGCTGCTCGTAGTCTGCTCGCGCAGGTCCAGCTTGACGCGATAATGTCCATCCCGGCACTGCTCGTCGCCTTGGATTACGTCGGTCCGGTCTGGCGTTTTCACTGTGCTCTCTCCTTCCATTTGGGATCTTGTGGTTCGGGCGGCTCGATCGCGTCAGGCGCAATCCGCGCTCGTTCCGTTGAGGAGAACCTCGTCAACTCGGCATGCGCACGCGTCGCGCTGAGTGAAATGCGGCCATACCGGCGAAGCTTATCAAAATTGGGCGACGACCAATAACCCACGATAAAGTTGACTCACCGGAGCCTATTCTGGATTCCTTAATTTTTTGCAGAGTTTTCCGCCCTTTTGTTTCGCTGATGCATCCAACGCTCGTGCCGCTGGTCGCAACAACGGCGAGCACTGCGATCAGCTCTCCATCACGGGCTTTTAGTAATCGGCCGAACCGCCCGATGAGCCGAGCGGCGATCCGATCAAGTAAGTAATTCGGATTGGCAATAATCCTCCTGTCTGCTCCCCGATTTCCCAGCGATATCCGCTATCTCCCAGCCCCTTGGTCATTTCGCTGAGCTCGCGCACGGGGTAGGCGCGCAAGCACGAAATAAAGCCGTCGAAGAAGAGTACGAAAGGAATAATGGGAATCAGATAGGTCCACACGAGGCGCGACCAGCGAAAGGGACGCCGGAACGGAGTGAACAACCACGTCGCCAAAGGAATGAAGAATACGGACAGCAAGGTCAAGGCATGGGGGCCGGGTGCCTCGAAAATGCCGATGCCTTGCCCGCGGTTCACACTGTCTTGCAGCAGGGAGCAGGCTTCGTCGCGGTTCAAATGGTGAAAAGAAGAAAAGAGCGTCCGAAATCCTTGCAGGTTCGCCGGGACGCAGGTCGCATCGATCGAATGCTCGAGATAATGGATCCCCTTGGCGGCCCAGGCCTTCCGATCGTGAAGTTTTGTAGTGCTCGGATATTTGTCGGTTAAGAGAACTTCGAGCAGACCGGCGCCCTGCAATTCAAAATGGCGCGCGAGGGAAGGCCAGGGCCCGCCCGATCCGGAGCACAAATCCACCACTCGTTCCGAATTGCATTCTTGCATGCGTTCGCGTAACAGTTGCGCGATCGGTTGATACGTTTCCATGACCTCGAGAACCATCTGCAGTCCGTCGACGAACTGGTCGCGGAGGAATTGCGGAAACCACGGTTGGTCATGAATTTCAAACAGTCGCCCCACGGTAAATACCTCTCTTTTTTCGAAAACCAATTCCGAGTTCCAGCGCGAACGTGAAAATGGCTACGTTGATCTAGACCGGCCGATCGCCGCATTTATTCCACATAGCTCGAAAATAATTCGCGGATTGGGGGCTGCTAGCTGGAGTGGGTACTCAGCGTTGATCCGCTCGAGGCCCATTCTAATTAACTTCTTTACAGATTTTTCCGCCCTTTCGCTCGTTCGTGCATCCAACGAGGCGTGCCGCTGATAGCAGCAACTGTGACCACTGCGGCCGCTATCCGTGACCTCCGGCGGAAACCGAAACGCGGAGGACGCCGTCTTGAAAGTGAGTACGGCAGCGAAAGGAGCCACTCATGAGCGCCGTACAAGTTGAGCAGAACACCTTCGAAATGCCCCCGCGCGAAGGCATCACCATCGCCTTTTTTCTTACCGTCGCGGACAAGGAGCGTTCCGCGCGCTGGTACGAAAAGGTTTTGGGCGCCCGCATTCTGACCATGGGTGACGGCAACGCGCCGCCTTACCTGCAGCTGGCGAATATCTGGATGATCCTGAATCTGGGTGGCGGTCCGACCGCGGACAAGCCGACGGTGACGCTCAGCACGCCCGACCCGAATCACATTAATAGCTTTATGAATTTCCGCGTGGCGGATATTCAAGCCTGCTACGAATTGTGGAAAAGCCGCGGCGCCGAATTTCTCACTCCGCCGATTCCCAAGTACGGCGAGATTCGCTGCTACCTCCGCGACCCGGACGGCTACATCATCGAAGTGGGGCAGAGCACCACCAAAAAATACGGTTAGCGCGCGCCGCACCACAAATCGCGGATCCGAACTTGCCGAACGCTAAGAGGGAAGGCGATGCGGCCTCTCCGCTCTCGCATCGGCGTGCTAACTTACACGGCCGTAATGTCCGGAGCGTTTCCTTTGTGATAGGCTGCTCGGCATCTACGCAGGGAACTCGGCGCCCAGCGGTGCAGAAATTCACCGTACCCAGGTCGGCAATCGGAGAAATCCGAAACCGCGTCACCAACCCGTGACCCAGCAAATTTTCGCAACGTACTTGTAGAGATTCAAAAATCCAAGTAAGGAGCCACACCCCATGAGCAAAGAAGCGAATATTGCGATCCTCACCAAGTTTGCCACCGCCGTGAATACCGGCAACTTCGAGCTCTTCAAAGAAGCAGTTGCTATCGACAACGTGGATCACGATCCGGCCCCCGGCCAGGTGCCCGGTCCCGAAGGCTATCGCATGTATTTTTCGGCGTTGCGGACCGCCTTCCCAGATCTAAGCGTGACGGCGGATACCGTGGTTGCCGACGATGACTCTCTGGCCTTCGCCTACACCATTGCCGGAACCCAGAACGGTCCGTTCATGGGCATCGTCCCGACCGGCAAGAAAATAAAAATCCGCGGCGTGCAGATTTCAAAATTCAAAGACGGCAAGATGGTGGAGCGCTGGGGAAGTTCGGACGAGCTGGGCCTGCTCCAGCAGTTGGGAGTGGCCGCGCTACCCGCGCAGAGCCGCAGCGCGAAGTCCTGATTCGCGCCGCAACCGGCGATGGAATGCGGCGAAGTGTGCAGATTCAACTCAGTAGTGGTCCCAATCGAGAGCGTAAACTTCCTGGCTGCTGGCATTGAGGGTTAGCAACGGCGCATCGTCCGCCGTGAGGCCGGACCATTCTCCGAAGTCGCCCCAATACCTGCGCAGCTCTTTCAGATCGGCGAGCTTTTCCAATTTGTGATCTGAAACGCGCACTCGGTAAAAACCAGGATCGTGCGTGAAACCGGTATCGAAATACAAATACTGGCTGTCGTGCGACCAGCTGGGATAGCCGATCGGCACTTGGGCCACTTCCGTCCATTTCCCGGTGGCGAACTCGAACACCATTAATTTTTCCGAATCGGTCGAGATGGCCGCAATGAATTTTCCGTCCGGAGACCAACGCGGCGAGAACAGATGCTCCGCGCTCGGCACATCCCTCTGGTGTTTGGTGGCCAGGTCCAGGATGGTGATCCCCTGACTGATGCGGCCTAAATTTCGCAGCGACAAAACAATCGACTTTCCGTCCGCTGACCAGTTCGGATCAAACCCGGCCACCGCTTCCGGCACCAGATCCTGTGGCGTTCCGCCGTCCGCGGAAATCAGATAGGCGCGCCAATCGCTCTTCCAGGTCCGGCCCATGAACACGATCTGTTTGCCGTCCGGTGACCAGCGTGGCAGGCCGGCCCACATCGTCCCTGGATTGGTGAGTTGCAGCCGCTCGCTGCCGTCTAATTTACTGCGCCACAGAGCTCGCTCCGGAATCGAGACGTAAGTGATCCACGCTCCATCGCGCGAAAAGTCGACGTCGCTTACCGACATTCCGGGAAGGAATGACGTCGAACCCGATTTGGACTCATAACGAACAAGTTCCGAGCGCGGCTGGACCCCGAGCGCGAAGACCTTCTTTCCGTCCTTGCTGGGCACGGGATAGGAGAAATCCAAGGGTCCGTTGGTAAGCTGCGCTGGTTTCGGACGGCCGCTGAACCACCCTCCGCGCTGCGGCAAAACCCAAATATTGCTGTGGCCGTCGCGGAATCTCTCAAACACAAAATACTTTCCGTCGGGCGTCCATTTGCCGCAACAGTCCTGGTCCGGGCCATTCGCGTCGGGAAAAAGCGGATGGAGGCTATTCCCATCGCGATCGGTTTCCCAGATAGCGGAAGAGCCAGTTGGAATTTGCTCGATGCTGAAGCGCAGGCGGCGTCCATCGGGAGAGAAAGCCAGATCTCTTATAAAGCCGTCGACGGTCAGCAATTTCCGGGGGCTTTGTCCGCTATTCTCGGCAATATATAGATCGCTCGCCGACGCGAAGAGCAGATGACTTCCATCCGGACTGGGAATCACGGACTCCGCTCCAAATTGCGCTAATTGCTGCGGTGCGCCAACCGGTAAAGGCAGCGTCCAGGTGGCGGTGGGTCCCTCGGTGTTTTTGATATTGGTCGCGAAAAGCGCCGAGCCATCGGCGGCGATTCCGGCCAGACCCACATTCTCAAACGGAGTCGACAGCGGCGCAGATTCCCCGCCCATCGCCGAAACTTCCTCCACCATGAAACGTCCGCCCTCCCCATGCGCTTCGATGAAGAGTCGCTCGCCATCGGTGGTCATGCCGAATTTCTGGCGTCCGTCATGGGTGATCTGCAGGTATCCCGCAATTTGGGTCGGTTGCGCCGGCCGCAGACGGAAGCCCAGGTACGCGGCTAGCGCGATCACCGCCGCAAAGAGAAAAATTGACCGGAGTTTTTTCTTGTTCCCCGGAACTCGCTCTCGCGCCTTCTCCTCCGTGAACGCTTGCTGGACTGGGAGAGCGCCCATCCCCGCCGCTTCAGGAGTGTGTCCGTTGCCACCGGGCGTCGAGGAGCGCGCCGGGGGCCCGGCTTCCACCGGCGCCAGAAACCGGTAGCCCCGGCGATAGAGCGTCTCAATGAATCGGGGATTGCCCGAATCATCCGCCAGGGCCTGCCGCAGTTTTTTCACCGCGCTGTTCAAGCCGACGTCAAAAACGACGAAGGTGTCTTCGGGCCAGAGGCGTTTCTGCAGCTCCTCGCGCGAGACGATTTCACCGGGGCGTTCCAGCAACATCGTCAGAATTTGGAAGGGTTGATCCTGCAGTTTGATCTTGATGCCGGACTTGCGCAGCTGCATCGTGGCCAGATCCACTTCGTAAAGGCCGAAGCGGAAAATCGTCGGATTGGTAGAGGCCGCTTCCACAAAGCTCCGTCCAACTCGCCCGAGTATATACCAATCAGCATATTTCAACCTGGATGCAACGGGTCATAGAAACCGTTAACCGATGTCGCGTGTTCAGGTTGGATGGTCACATTCTTTCTCCTACCTGAACACGCCCCCGCCATTGTTCTGCCTCCTTCCTTCAGCCACCGTGCACACCAGCTCGGCGCCCAAGCCTTCCGGTAGCGGCGCAGAAAGCGGAGCAAAAAGAAGGAGATGATCATGAAACTGAGATTAGCAATCGCGCTGGGTTGGTTCCTGGCGGCTGGTTTTTCGGTCAACGCGCAAACGGGAGGAGTTCGGGTCACCGTTCCATTCAATTTCTACGTCGCCAGCAAAGTATTCCCCAGCGGCGACTATACGGTTTCCACGATCCGCGATTCTGTGGTGCTTTGGGATCACCGCGGAAACCGCGTCGCCATGGCCCTCTCGAACTCCATCGGGCGGACAGGTGGCGATACCGGGCAGGTCGTCTTCGACTGCTACACGGGCCGTTGTTACCTCTCCCAATTGCGCGCCCCGGATCCCCAACGCAGCAGGGAACTGCTCCGCGGGAAAGACGAAAACGAACTTGCCAGCCACGAAGCAGCAAAGCCTTTCGTGCTCTTAGGCAGCCTCGCAAAATGACCGCGACATAAACTCCGGGTGATGGGCGCTGTGCTCTCCGCATCGGTGGCGTTGAAGCTGTTGCCAGCGTGGTCGCTGGTTCGGTAATTGCCACGCCTCGCCCATTGTTACGGAAGATCTAAATCCAAGGCCTAAATTTTGGGCGGCCTTTGCTTTTTACGATCGAGCTACGGCCCAAACTTTTTCTAATCCTTTGCTGACGGGAGCGCGCGGTTGGCGAACACCGTCGCCTCAAAACTGCGCCGGCAAGGTCAGTGAAATTGAGCGACGACCCGTTGGCGGGTAAATACAATCCACCACCAAAGGTTCACTGGAATCAGCACCCACAGCGCAAATTTCAAGGCATCGGGCGTGAAGTCGAAACCAGGCGTTCGCTGATGCACTATCGCCGCTACCGCGCAGGCGCCGGCCGAAACGAGGCCCAGGCCAAGGCTCATGCGTCTCGCCCAGACCTGCAAACGCCACAGCCCGATAGCGGTGACGATTACCAGGAACGCGATGACGAGCAAAGCGCCAAGCACTTGAGGCGCATCCGCCGGCACGCTAACTCGACGCGAGAGATAAAAGCTCCACACCGCGAAGGCGAAAATAGTTAAAGCGAGCAAGCCTGCCAGCACTTGGAACGCGGCGACGGCAACGATCGAGAAGCTCGGCCGCGGACCGCGGCTCGCAGGGTTCGCCATGTTCTCCAGCGCTGGCATACGCTGCATTGTTCAACGGCAGTCCACGGATTGCAACGGCCGCCAGGTCTGACTCCGGCTAAACGCTATACCGAAACTACGATCCAGCTTGCGGAACTCAGGCGGTTCGGGCGGCGAGCCAAAGCGAAGAATCGACCAATTGCGGACGTAGCGAGCACCGTGTCAACATGCGCCGCATGCAGACCGTCGCGTTCATCGTCGTGGCAGCCGCGGGCCTTTGGCTGGTCGGGGTCGCGCTGTTGATGGCTCTACGCCCTCGCCGCAGCCTGGATTTGCTTGATCTGATGGTGAAGAAGCTGAGTGCGGCTAAATGGCCGCTTACTCTGACTGAACAGGGACTGCGTATCTTAGCCGGTGCAGCATTGATCGTCCGATCGCCAGCGTCGAAGCTGCCCGGGCTGTTCGAGATTGCCGGCTGGCTAGTCTTGATTACTTCTGTGCTCGTAATCGTCTTGCCTGGCCGTTGGCACGTCGCTTACGGTGTCTGGTGGTTCAGCAAGCTCACGCCCGGAATTGTACGCGCTCTGGCCCCGGTCCCGGCAGTGGTGGGCGGCGGACTGATCTATCTCGCGTCATAACGTGGAGAGTTTAACCGGCGCGCACCCGTCGCCGTCATTCCGAATGCTTCGCCGACGTCGCCGTTCCACCCTGCCTCGCCGTCCTGATAGCGACACCACGCACGCCGTCCTACAACTCCGCACCAGAGATCGCGGAGACACGCGTGATTCGGTCATTTACTTACTTTCCCAACACATCCCAGCCTTCCAGTGATATTTGCCATATTTTCTGGGGAACGTTCTCACCGGGATTGGCATTTGGCGTAGGGTCCAGGCGCGGGCGATCCGAGACGAAATACAGCGTCTTCAGATCGGGACTCAACCGCTCTTGTTCCCCGTATAGGTAGGGCTGGAAGGGAACTGGCGTCTTCCATTTGTGGTTATCCGCGAAGGCCACGAATACGACCGCGTGATGGTCCGGGCTGGGCGGACGATGGCCCGAAAATAAAATGAACGATTCGTCGGGCGCCACCGCGGCGGTGAAGTTTCTGGTCTCACCATCGTCGAACGAAACCGGCTCCGGCGCGGTGTAGTGGCCGCCGATCCATTGCGACCAGCACAGGCGCTCCTTTTTGGAAATCGGATCCGACTGATTGAAGTAGAGATTTCCGCTGCGCGCGACCGAAGGGGAATAGATCGCGTTATTGCTGTTGACTTCATCGGGCAGGCGCAACGGTTTGCCCCAACCGTCGCCGGTCCGATCCACGCGCCACAAATTCCCGCCGCGCTCGGGTTGCGTTTTTCCCAGGTAAAACCCATCGATCGCTTTCCCGCCTTCGACCGCCGGACGATTCGAAGAGAAGACCAGATAGGAACCGTCAGGCGCCATGGCCGGCTCAATGTCGCGCCATTGGCCGGAAAAGGCCGCCGTTTCCGGCTTGGACCACGTGCCGCCGCGCAGATGAGAAACCATGATGGTGCCGCCCTGATCATGCCAATGCACGAAGAAGACCGTCTTGCCGTCCGGGGTGAAGGCCGGGGCTGCGTTCGATCCCGTTCCCCAATCCGTCTCGCCGGAGAAAACCGTGGGCTCGGGCGCGCTGGCTGCCGCAGCCAGGCTCCCGCACACGACGACAACCGCGAGCGCTCGGCTGAACTTGCTTCGAAGCCCGTATGTCCTCCATCCAGTTCTTAGTTGGGTATCAGCAAATTCGACGTGCGCGCATCGGCGAGGTGAGCACGGACATGCGTCGGCTTCAGCGGGCATCCGATGTTCTGGCGTTTACAGGATTCGGTTCCTGATAAACGCGCCACTGGAAACGATCGACTAGCTCCGACGAATCAAAAGAATGGATTGATCGTCGAATCGCGCGCCGTGGCGGTTCACGCTTTCTTCCAGCGACTGGCAAATCGCGTCCAGGGGCGCGCGGGCGTGTTTCTGCAATTCGGCTTCGAGGCGTTGGATCCCGAATTCTTCGCCGGCTGCATTCGCCGTCTCCAGCAAACCGTCGGTGTACATTGCGAAAATGTCTCCTGATTCGGCGGGCGCCTCGGTGCCCACAAATTCTCCGTCGGGGAGAATGCCCAGCGGCATGTTCGGGGATTCCCACTGCGTCACCTGGCCGGTCTTGGCGGAGAATTGCAGAATCGCCGGATGCCCGGCGGTCCCGATCTGCAGCGCGTCTCCTTTCTTGGCGACGAAACAAAAAGTCACGAACATGTCGGGCTTCTTCAACGGGTACAGCACTTCATTCAGCCGCGTCATCAGATGTCCCGCATCATCGCCGCCGCTCAGTAACATGCGCCCCGCGCTCTTCACCATGCCCATCACGACGCCGGGCGCGACTCCGTGGCCCGAAACATCCGCAACATACGCCACCCAATGATTTTCGGTCCCGGCGAGATCGATCAAGTCGCCGCCAACCTCGCCGCTCGGTGACGAGCGCCCAAAGAATTCGAAATCGCCGATCTTGGTGGCAATGGGAGGAACCAGCACTTGATGAATCTCGGAAGCCAGGGTGATCTCCGCGTGCGCCCGAAAATACCGCCGGAATTCAGTGATCGAGACGTACAGCAGGCAGGCGTAACCCAGACCCACGGCAACCGTGATCGCTGCTCCATCCAGCGACAGGCGCGCATGCATCCGGGCGATCTCCGCCGCATCCATCTGGGTTGGTAGCGGTGATGCGGGAAGCTGATTGGCCAGCACATTAATCAGCAAAAAATGTACGACGAAGAGCGGAAAGATTACCTTCCAACATTGTTTGCGCAGCGCAAATCCCGCGAACGCATACATCACCGGGAACACGCCGGAGATCAAAATGCTCAGCACATAACGAAGCGTGGGCTGGCGCCCCATTTCCGAAATGTCGCTGGCGAACCCGAGCGTGCTGAATAAAAAGAAAACGCCCAGCAGGAATAAAACGATCGATTTGCGCGGAACACTTTTCCAGTAGTTTGCGTTCATCCGCCGGTCCCAGGTCCGCGAATCCTACCACGGCCTGCGGCCAGAATGTCAGGTCCGAACCTTGAAATCGGATTTCGCAAAGGATGTCCGACGCCCGGCTCGCAGGCTTTGACTTTTTCCCAAAAGCCTACCGCGGTGCCGAACTAGCGGAGAGAGTGCAAAAGGTTTCGGTAACCGCAATCAGTGAACGTGATCCTTATTCTCTGGGCGCTTGTTCTCTTCGTCCAATTCGTGTTCGGCCTCGAGCCATTCTTCCAGCGTGTATCCACCGCAAGTCGCTCCGTGCTGGTGATGGAGTCTGCACGCGCGCCGCTGGATTTCATTCAGCCGGTGCCCGGTGTCTTGCTCCGGGGAAGGCGTTTCACTGCCCTTGGACGCAATATCGCGATTCCGTGACGGCATACTGGGCCTCCTGTTCTACATCACCCATCAAAGGGCCACATAGCATTGGACGATAGATGCGCGCGGCCGGTTGCACTGCTTTGGCGACAAACAAGGTAGAACGTGCCTTAATTTGGGAAAGCAACCGGACGGTTTCGTTTTCGCGAATCCATCAGGAGTCATTCGGGCGTGTTCTGAGCGCGCGGGAGAATTGATGTAGAATCCCGGCGTGCGTTCCGAATCACATACCGGGCCCGACGACCAGGTGCTGGATCACATTGTTCTCCGGCTCAATGAGTTGAACAACACCGCCTCTCAGATTCTGATCTTCTTGAGTTTTGCGATTGTCGCCGCGGTGACGTTTCTGACCCCGGCCCTGGACTTTTCGCGCCGCACCGCGGTGCACCGGGCGCTGCAGTGGTGGATCGGAGCAATTTTCCCCACGGTGATTGGGATTCTACCGATGAAGGAAATCAAGGAACGAAACCTGCGCTGGTATCGAGCGCTGCTGTGGGCCAGATTCGTATTGATGTGGGCGGCGATTGCTTGCATTTTCCTGGGCGCCATTCAGTTCTTCAGGGCGGTCTAGGGTCCAGAATTCGTCGCGATTTTCCAAGGAACGTTCGCTTCTCCCGTGCAGCGCAGCCCGCCGCCGTAGGCGTACATGCCCACCGGATAGACGTGATAGCGGAAAGATACGCGGACGTCCTTGGGGTAAGGCGCCCAGGACCCGCCCCGCAGAATTCGAATCGTCCCGCTGGCGGGGCCTGCGGGATCGGATGCGGGGCTGTTTTGGTAGTAGCTCGGGTCGTACCAGTCGCTCACCCACTCCCAGGCGTTTCCCAGCGTGTCGTACAGACCAAACCCGTTCGCTCGCTTTTGGGCCACATCGTGCGTGCCATTGCCGCCGCCGTTTTTGTAATACCACGCGATCTCGTCGAGCTCGCCATAGCGCGCCCCGGAGCTTCCTCCGCGGGCTGCATACTCCCACTCCGCTTCGGTCGGCACGCGCCCTCCGGCCCACTGGCAATACGCTTTCGCCTCATCCCAATTCACATTGACGATCGGCATGCTTTCATGGCCCCAGCCGGAATTGAAACTCGGGGCCGGCGGCATCGGCTGTCCGGTGGCCGCGCTAAAACGTTTATACGCCGCCACGGTTACCAGTGTCTGGCCCCTCCAGAAACCCTTGCTGATCGTTACCTGGTGCGTGGGTTTTTCGTCGCGCGAGCATTTGCTGTCTCCCGGCGAGCAGCCCATCATGAATGTCCCCGGCGGAATCCGGACGTACTTCAACCCGTCCTTCGGGTTTTCCTTCAGCGCGCCAGCCGCGGGCGTTGGCGCGGGCGGTCGCGATTCATTTAGCGGCGCCTTGCTGGTGGAATCTTTGCCGGGAACGGAGGACTGCGTTGTCTCCGGGGGAATTTGGGCGCGAACCGAAGCCGAGCCGAGCAGAAATGCCAGCGCGAGGAAACCGAATTGACTCTGGCCAGATCGCATGGACTTCGTGGATGCTCTGGGCGAATCCTACCATGACCAACTGCGCCAACCGCGCGGCCCGCCGAAATTTCTTTGGGTCATCATTCCTTCACGCGAGTGTGATCTAATTAGCACTCATTCAGGTCAATCCACTTCGAAGGAGCAGCCATGCCCACCATCAAAACAAAAGACGGCGTTGAGATCTTCTACAAGGACTGGGGTTCAGGCCAGCCCATCGTCTTCAGCCACGGATGGCCGCTGTCCGCCGATGATTGGGACAATCAAATGCTGTTTTTTCTGAATCACGGCTATCGCGTGATCGCCCACGATCGGCGAGGCCATGGCCGCTCCACCCAGATTTCCGACGGCCACGATATGGATCATTACGCCGATGACCTCGCCGCGGTTACCACTCATTTGAACTTGAAGGATGTGATCCACGTCGGGCATTCGACTGGCGGCGGCGAAGTCACGCGTTACCTCGCGCGTCATGGCGAAAGCCGGGTGAGCAAGGCCGCACTCATCAGCGCCGTCCCGCCGCTCATGCTGAAGACCCCGGCCAACCCGCTCGGCCTGCCCAAGTCCGTGTTTGATGACCTGCAGGCGCAACTCGCCGCCAATCGTTCGCAATTTTATCGCGACCTGCCGACCGGCCCGTTCTATGGCTTCAACCGGCCCGGCGCGAAATCGTCCGAGGCCATCATCGAAAACTGGTGGCGCCAAGGCATGATGGGCGGCGCCAAGGCGCACTACGACGGTATCGTCGCGTTCTCCCAGACCGACTTCACCGAAGACCTGAAAAAAATTAACGTTCCGGTGTTGGTCATGCACAGCGAAGACGACCAGATCGTCCCCTACGTCGCGGCCGGGCCGCTCTCCGCAAAATTATTGAAAAAGGGATCGATGAAAACCTACAAAAACTTCCCGCACGGGATGCCCACCACCCAAGCGGAAACGATCAATGCGGATTTGCTGGCGTTCCTGAAGCAAGGCTAAGCAGCGGACAGTGCGATCAATACTTCGGCGGACGCGGATTTAATTTTTGTTTTCTGAGTTTCACGTCGCAACTGGTCCAGTGCACTGGCAGCGCTGCCGGAAACCATCCGTACCGTGCGGATTTGAAAAACGCGCGAGCCTTGTTAGGCTAATGCGGTAATGCCGTTCACTTTCGCCCACCCAGCAGCGATTATTCCCATTCATTCCCGATTTAAGAAATGGATTCCGCTGCCCGCGCTCGTGATTGGCAGCCTGGTTCCCGACGCGGCCTATTATTTGCCGGTGCCGGGCGATTTTAAGGACCACGCCCACACCCTGCAGGGCACGATCTCCTTCTCGCTTCCGCTCGGAATTATTCTTCTGCTGATTTTCTATTGGCTCGCGCCGGAAATCGTTTTCTTGCTGCCCAACCCGCACCGCGAAGCCCTCCGGCCCCTAAGTAAGCCTCCGGCCTTCTCCATCAGCGGAGCGGTGCTGGCAGTTTGCGGCATCGTGCTCGGCGCGGCGACCCACGTCTTGTGGGATTCGTTCACCCACTCACGCGGATGGATCGTGGAGCGGGTTCCATTGCTTCAGCAGATCATTCCGGGGAGCCGGATGCCCGTACATTTGGCGCTGCAGCTTCTCTCGACGCTGCTGGGCTTGTGCCTGTTACTCTACTTCTACGATCGATGGTTGCATGCCGCGGGATTTGCGCCGTGGGTCTGGCAGAAACCGTCGTGGAGATTCTACTTATGGACGGCGATGCTGGGTGTCTGCTTCGTCGCGTCAGTAATCGAGAGTCACGCGATTCACGCCATTGCCAACTACTACTGGCAGCACAGCCGGCATTTTGGATTGATCCTCATCACCAGTTTCGTCCGGAATCTGCTGATTGCCCTATGTGTCGTCTCCGTCGCCACTAAGCTGGTCATTCTTTATCGATCCAAGGATCCAGCAGGCAAGGGAAGCTCCCGATAAGCGGTGCGCTCACCCCGAACGATCGCCTCAACTTTCCGGTTAGCCGACTGATCAGGAGTTAGCTTCAGGTCGTGGTATCTGGTGCCGCCGCGTGCGACGTTTTCTCCCAACAGGAAGGCGAGTGGAACGACAAGAAACCGCGGGACCATGACGTTTTCTCGCGCGCTTTTACGCATTGCCTAGTGAATGCTTATCGCTCGTTGCAATTGCACCGGACCAAGGGAGACTACGGAATGAACCGCACCAGCCGTTTCGCACCGCACGTCGCGCCACTTGGCGCCTCACTATGTTTCGCCATTCTGTGTTTCGCACTCATCGGGCCAGGCCTCACCTTCGCGCAAAATGCGCAAGCTCCGCTCAGCGCTCCCATCCCCGCCGCTCCCGCGGGCGGTATCGTCGCGTCAAACCTGCCGGAAATCCGCGGCGTGCATCTCGGCATGACGCTCGCCGAAGTTATCGCCGTCCTGAAGCCGCTGTATCCCGGTCCGGGCGGCCCCGCCACCCCTGGCGTTTATCAGATGAACGCGCAGTACATTGGCCTGGCGGACAAACCGTGGGCCCAACAAGCCGCGCCGAAATTCTAGCGGGCTGCCCCCTTGATAATTTGTCGGCCTTAACTCCTGATAAACGCCGTTATCGCTGTAAAGATTAAGTGCCCGATAAACGCTGTCGACTTAACGGGACCGATGATTCGCCAAGGTGCAGCGCGATTACTTGACGGGCTGAGGATTGGCGAAGAAATCGAGCAGGCTCTGCGGCGCGTGGTCGCCGAAGAGCACCTCCTGCATCCGGCTCGCCTCCGCCGCTTCGGGCGCGCTGCGCGGGAACAGTTCTTTTTCATAAGACTGGAGCGCAGTTTCCAGGTCGCCGGAATTCGCGACGATGGCCTTCGCAAGTTCAGCGCCGTCGTACATCGCCAGGTTGGCTCCTTCACCCGACGGAGCCGTCAGGTGCGCGGCATCGCCCAGCAGTGTCACCCCGGGTACGCGGTCCCATCGGTGTCCGGCCGGCAGCGAATAAATCGGACGGGGCACCGGAGCGGTCTCACCGTCGGTGATCAGCGCGGTCAGCTCCGGAGCCCAACCGTCGAACGTTTCCGCGACGCGAACCCGGGCCATCGTCGCGTCCGCGAAGTCGATGTCGGCGATCCAATCCTCCGGCTTCTTCAACGCTGCATACGCGTGCAGCACACCCATGGGCTCGCGGTGCGCCACAATTCCTTTTCCCGGCGCCAGCGCAAACAGCATGCCGCCGCCAACCGCCTGCGCACACGGCTTGTGGCGGTTGTCGCCGTCGAACAAGTAAGTCTCGACGTAGGTGATGCCCGCATATTTCGGTTTCGCTCCGGAGAGCAGCGGACGAACTTTCGACCGAGCGCCGTCGGCTCCCACCAGGAGATCGGTCGTCACAGTTGAGCCGTTGGCAAAGGTCAATTTATGCCGCCCGTCTCCGAGCGGTGCCGCCGCTGCAAGCTTGTGTCCCCAACGGACCGTGCTGGCCGGAAGTGAATTAAGCAGAATCCGGCGAAGCTCTCCCCGCGGCACTTCCGGCCGGCCGCCGGTGCCGTCGTCGGAATGCTCCAGCAGGACGTTGCCATCTTTGTCGAGCGCGCGCATTTGCTGACCGCCAGGGTGAATGATCTGAACAAACGCATCGAAGAGACCCGCTGCCTTCAGGGCCAGTTGCCCGTTGTGCTCGTGAATATCGAGCATGCCGCCCTGTGCTCGGGCGGTGGCTGAAATTTCCCCTTCATAGACCGTCGCTTCAATGCCGTGTACGTGAAGGACCCGCGCCAGAACCAGACCACCGAGGCCGGCACCGATGATCGTGACAGATGCATTCATCGTGCCTCCTTCGCCACCGATGCGCGCATGAACCAAAGATCAGCCGCGTGTCGGACTGATTGTTCGTCAGGCTCTTGGTCCGAAGCCCAGGCGACCATCCCGTCGGGACGTATCAGTACAGCGCTCGCGCCGAAGTGTTCTTTCGCCCGGACCGAAACGTACTTCATGCGGCCGCCGTATTCCTTCGCGATAATCTCGAGCGAAACATTTTCCGCGAAATCAAGCAGCATTCCTTGGCCATCGTGCATCAGTTCGCCGATCCTCGTCCCGTCCTCCAACTCGAAGTTGGGAACGCTGCGGCCTATGAGAGGGTGGCCGCCCCCGAGATCGTAGCGGGTGGAGACGCCCCACACCCTTCCTGCAAAATAAGTGGCACCATCGCGCGTATTCATCAGGTCGCGAACGATCGCATGGAGCGCGCGGGAAGCTGGATCTGGTTTCATGATGGCCACCTGCGCTCGCGACCAATCCAGAACCTGTTCTCCAAGCGGGTGCCGTTCGGTTTGATAGCTATCCAACAAGCCCACCGGCCCTTCTTCACGAATGGTCGCGGCCAGCTTCCATCCCAAATTCATGGCATCACCGAGCCCCAGGTTCAGCCCTTGGCCGCCGAGCGGAGAATGAATGTGCGCGGCGTCGCCGGCTAAAAGTACCCGTCCGTTGCGGTAGGTGGTGGCTTGCCGGGCCCGGTCGGTCCACGTGGTTGCGATGTGCAAGGCATCGATCGTCACGTCCGTATTCGAGATGCGGCGTAGAACTTCCTGTACGTGTGCCAGCGTGCTTGGCTTTTCCGAATGATGAAAAGCCCCGCCATCAAAATCCTGAATGACCATGTAACCTGGCTGGGATTGGAGATACATGCCCCGTGTTGTCACATTTCGGCCCGGCCTGAGCATCGAGGCGTCGGCGATGTCCACTTTGGTCGAGTAGCCGGTGAATTCTGGCTCGGTGCCGGCGAATTCAAAACCGCCTGCTTTGCGCACCACACTGCGTGCTCCATCGCAACCGACCAGCCATTTACTTTGAAACGATTGTTCATCGGGCTGAACAATCACTCCCTCCGCGGATTGCTGAAAGTCGGTAATCGCCACCCCGCACTTGATTTCTACACCCAGGGCTTCCGCTCGACGCGCCAGCACCGATTCAAGCTCCTCCATTTCAGACAACAGACCGGTGTCGGTTGAGCTTGGCAGCCGATTGATCCACTGCGAGGTGTCAACGTCGCCGTCATGAAAGGGAATGCCGGCGAAATGTCCCACCTGACGGCGTGGTCCTTGTCCGGCATTTTGGTGTGGGTACTTAAGACGTTTGTGCACCTCCAGTTCTTGCAGCAGCCCGCGGCGGTAAAGTGCTTCGATCGTAGGCGCCGAAAGTCCGCGTATTCCAAAGGGAAGTTGCTTCAATGGCGAGTGCGGGTTCTTCGCTTTTTCAAGTACCAGCACGGAACATTTCGCCAGGGCCAATTCACAGGCCAGGAAAAGTCCTACCGGGCCGGCGCCGCCAATGATGGCGTCGTATGTCGATTGATTTTGGTCGTTGTTCATAGATGTTCGATCCAGGTTCGCGGCCGTTGCTTGACCCTCGTTCGACTAATGGAACGGCGTTCCATTATCTTGGAACATTGTTCCATTTATGTCAAGATAAGGCATGGCTAAGAAAGCGCATCGCCGCGAACGACGGGAGCAATCGCTCTCCCGGGACCGCATCATTGCCGCCTCGATTCAGCTCTTGGACCGCCGAGGAGAGCGCGGCCTGACCTTCCGCGCGCTGTCCGAACGGCTCGCGACCGGCTCCGGTGCTATTTATTGGCACGTTGCCAACAAGAACGACCTGCTGACCGCCGCCTGCGACGCCCTTGTCGTACGCACCATGAACCAGACCGTCGTCACCACCCCAAAAGCAACGATTCGCGCGGTCGCGCTGGGCCTGTTCGACGTGATCGACGAACATCCCTGGGTAGGCTCGGCACTCACCAGCGCCCTGGGGCTGTCCCCAATCGTGCGTATTCTCGAACGCATCGGCCAGCAGATTCGGGCTCTGGGTGTGGCGGACGATGAGCAGTGGGCGGCGGTGGGTACGTTGATGGCCTACATTCTTGGCGTCAGCAGACAGAACGCGGCCAATCGGCAGCTCGCCCGGGCGCGCGATCTGGATCGTTCCGATTTCCTGGAGGAAGTGTCGAACGCCTGGTCTAAGCTCGATCCGAAAGAGTATCCGTTTGTACGCAGCGTGGTCGCGCAGATCCGCGATCACGATGACCGCGTGGATTTTCTCGCCGGGATCGATCTCATCCTCATGGGCATCGATTCACCGCGACGGCGTCGGCGCCCTCGACGCTAACGTGCGCTTTGCATCGCGGAGACCAACCCCGGCTCGCGCTCGGCGCAGACCACCGGTAGATGGTTCTTCGGGAAGCTTTGCTGGATTCGGAGGTAAGCTAAATTCGTCAAAGTCAACCAACCCCGTAAACCGCCAAGCGGGCAGTTCCTTGAAGCCCCTAAATATCACCTTCATGGCCGCCAACGCCGTCGGGAGTGTAATCTATCTTTTGCTTGCATCTCGCGGCTGGAGAATTCCGCAGGAGCATGGAATGGTTCCCGTCACCGGCGAGCCCTTCGTGTGGGTTCTGGCAGTGCCCGTGTTTGGAATCTTCCTGTTGGCAGATATCGTATGGGGGGTCCTGCTCTTACGCGATAGGCAGCTAAAGAGAGGGCTATGGTGGCTTGTCACTGCGGCGTTGTGGGTGCTTGCACTCGCCATAGATTTTTCCCGCCACTGATTTCATATGCGACGTCCAAGTTTCGCGCTCACGGCATACCGTCGGTAACGGGACTGGGCCATCTGTCCAGCTAAGTCCTGATAAACGCGCTACACGGAAAAGTGAAGCGCCACTTCAAACTTCCGATTAAGGCGTACTTTCCGGTCAGAGTGATTGCCACCTGACTCGTCGTTGTGTAGCCTCGAGGCCGGAGGTATGCACAATCTTGCGGACCGAATCTCGTAGAGGTGAGAAGGGAAGCTGTGCCTAAATCGCATCGTTTTCTGGTCGTGATCGGATTCTTACTGGGAATGAACCTCGCAACAGCGGCGCAGACTACGCGCACCTCACCTCCTGCCTCCGTCCCAGTGACGGCCGTTCACGACTCCGAGGCCGAGGGCCTCTACAATCCCATCGCAGATCCCCGAGCGATCGTCGAGTTCGGCAACGCGCGCTTCACCGTCCTGACGCCCCAACTCATCCGCATGGAGTGGTCGGCCAACGGGAAATTTGAAGACCGTGCTTCGCTGGTCTTTCTCAACCGTCGTCTGCCGGTGCCGAAGTTTGAAAAATCTTCCACCGACGCCAACAAAACGCTGACGATCGCGACCGATGCGCTGAAGCTCACTTACACGCCAACGAGTGCGCCAGCGGGCAGCCCCGGTTTCACCGCCGAAGATCTGGAAGTCACCCTCACCGTCGCCGACAAAAAAGTAACCTGGCATCCCGGCCAAGCCGACCCGGACAATTTACTGGGCACCGCCCACTCCCTCGATGGCGCGAACGGCACCCAACTCCGCGACCCGATCGAACCGGGTCTGGTCTCCCGTTCCGGCTGGGCCCTCGTCGACGACACCACCCGTCCGCTATTCGATTCGACCGACTTCACTTTCCGCGATGGCGAGAAAAGCCCGTGGCCGTGGGCCACGGAGCGCCCGCCGCAAGAGAAACCCGGCGCCTACACCGATTGGTATTTCTTCGGCTACGGTCACGATTATCGCCAGGCGCTGGGCGATTACGTCCGCGTCGCCGGCCGCATCCCGTTGCCGCCGCGCTATGCCTTCGGCGCGTGGTGGTCCCGCTGGTGGGACTACTCGGACCAGGAGATCTACGACCTCATCAAGGGATTTCGTGACAGTGATGTGCCCCTCGATGTCATCGACCTCGACACCGCCTGGCACGTCAGCGCAGCCCAGCTCCAGCCGCTCGGCGAAGTGGACCAATCGAAGCAGAATGACCCGGTGGGTTGGACCGGCTACACCTGGAATCCTTATCTTTTTCCGGACCCCGATCAATTTCTGAAAAGACTCCACGAAGATGGACTCAAGCTAACGCTGATTCTGCATACCGCCGCCGGGATTGAACCGTGGGAAAAAACCTATCCGCAGATGGCGCGCGCCATGGGCGTCGATCCCGCGACCCGCAAATATATTCCCTTCAACCCGACCGACAAGAAATTCGCCGCCAATTACATGGACCTAATGCTCCATCCGCTGGAAAAGCAGGGTGTGGACTTCTGGTGGATGGACTGGTGGTGGCAAGACTGGCAGCCGGATCAGCTGAGCCTTATTCCAAACGTGAAACCCACCTGGTGGCTGAACTATATCCACTTTACCGACCAGCAGCGCGAAGGCAAACGTCCGCTCATCCAGCATCGTTGGGGTGGGCTCGGCAACCACCGTCACCAGATCGGTTTTTCCGGCGACACCAATTCGTCGTGGCAACAGCTCGGGTTCCAGTTCTGGTTCACGGCCACGGCGGCAAATGTCGGTTACGCGTATTGGAGTCACGACATCGGCGGTCATCTTCCCGGCGTGGTCGATCCCGAACTTTACACGCGCTGGGTTCAGTTCGGCGGATTCAGTCCCATCCTGCGCACCCACTTCACCAAGAACCCCGACGCGGAGCGCCGGCCCTGGGCGCTTCCTGCGCCGTACTCCGATATTCTCCGTTCCGCCTACCAGCTGCGGTATGCGCTCGAGCCTTACACCTACACCGAGGCGCGAAAAACTTTCGACACCGGCATCGCTTTCTTCCGCCCGCTCTACTACGACTGGCCCGACGCCGACGCGGCCTACACCAGCAAAGGTGAATATATTTTCGGCGATCAAATGCTGGCCGCGCCAGTCGCCACCGCCTCCGATAAAATCACCGGCCTCGCTACCGAAAATGTCTGGTTGCCCCCAGGCGAATGGATCGAGTGGCCCACCGGCAAACACTTCGCGGTCGCGGATCAAGCCGGCAGCAGCTTCGCTCGCAACTTCTCGATTGATCAGGTTCCGGTGTATCTCCGCGCGGGTGCGATCGTTCCCATGCAACCGCCTATGCGCTACACCGGCGAAAAACCGGTCGATCCGCTCATCGTGAATGTCTGGCCGCTCCAGCCCGGTTCCACTTCCAACTATTCCGTTTACGAGGACTCGGGTGTAGCCGTTGAATACCAACGAGGTGCCTTCACTCGCACGCCGATCAAGGCCACTCAGTCAGGCGATACGCTGCGTATAGAGATTGGTCCGGTGCAGGGAAGTTTCCCGGGCATGCTGCGGGCGCGCGCCTATGAACTGCGCCTCCCGGCGGACTGGCCGCCCGCTGCAGTCACCGTGAATGGAGCAGTGGTGAAACGCGCTGCCGCACCCGGCGAGAAAGGCTGGGTGTTTGCCGGTAACACGCTCACGACGATCATCCCGGTGCCGTCGCGAAGCGTCGACGCGAAAGCTACCATCGAAGTGCGCCGCGCCGCCGGCCTCTCCGCCCGCCGCAGCGAACTCGATGGTTTCGCCGGCCGCATGACCCGCTTGCGCGCCGCTTACGACGCACTGCAGCAGACCGCGCCGGTTTCCGCTTCGCCCGATCTGCTCGTCGACGCCATGCAATCCGGCAACCGCCTCGGCTACCACCCCGAGCGCGCCGTCGAAGAACTCGCGCACTTCCGCCAATTATTGCCCCAGGCGCAAAGTGCCGTCGCTGCTCTCGACGAGCCATTCAGCCAGAGCCTCACGAAAATGATAGAAAAAAAATCCGCCACTACGTCCCCCGCCGAGCTGGAGGCCCAGAAGCAACGCCGCCTCGATCTTCTCCACCGCGCCCAAAAACTGGTTGTCGAAGCAGGGAACTGAGTACTTCCGATTAGCCGACGTAGCACGAGTCGCGCGACGAACCAAACGGCCTTGACCCGGTTCAGGCCGGTTGTTCATCTGACGGGATAGGGGATAGGAGAGAGCGAAACTGCCCTTTCCGTCGGCTTCGTCACGTAAAATCTAGATTCATCCCTGCCTTTGAGAGAAGGAGGTCTAGCGAAATTCGTACCAAAAACCTGCAGTGAAAGAGAAAAAAGGATTCCCTTTCCCCACACTCCCACAAGGGTATGTGCTATTGCTCGCTGCATTTAGCGCTTGGCATCTAAATTGCCAACCAGTCGTGCAAGAGAATCATATATACAACGGGGGCAACGAACATGACGAACAACTGTATGCGCTGGGCACGTTGGGGCCTCGTCCTTTGTGCAACCATAATTGCTGCCGGTAGGTCTGTCCGCGCCGACACCGTTAATTTCGACGACCTTCCTGGCGGCACTGTCGTCACAAATCAATATGCCAGCCAGGACATTACGTTTTCATCTACAAACGGAGAAGTTATCTACGTCACCACCCAGCCGCAATACCAAAGCACGCCTCCCAATTTCATTTGCACGGGTCCCGCCGGCGGTAGCATCGATTGCGCCGGGACTGTGGTTATCAACTTCGCCACGCCAGTCGATGGCCTGCAGTTTGACGCTGTTGGCAATCAGAACGAGATCGGCACTCCATTTGCCCAGGCCGATATTTACGAGAACGGCGTCCTGACGGTGCAGGGTTTGAACTTGCTGGTGAGCCAGGGCAATTTCCTTCCGGATCATCAGAATTTCTCGGCATACAGCGACATTACTGAGGTGGTGATTTTTGATAACACTGATCCCGCTGGCACCGGATACGACACATTTTCGTACAGCCCAGTCGGGACGATTCCCGCGCCCGAACCTTCCACACTTCTCCTGCTAGGCGCTAGCCTACTTGCGCTGGGCGGAAGGTTCAAGCGAAGGTTAATTTCGTAAGATTGATCCCACATTTTGCCCAAAGAGCCGCTCTTCGGGGCGGCATTTGTCTTGACCAAGGATGCTTTGGGACTCCACGCAGCACGGTTCTGCTTCAGTCAACTTGAGATACCAACAACGCTTCGGACTCAAGAGCCTAAGTCCTGATTAGTTCTATAAAGGTAGAAGTCAAGAAAAAACACTTCTCCTTCGGCTGGAATTTTTCTTGCTTCGCAGCCCACTTGATCGAGCGAGAGT